>Ga0123340_1004254_pt1 | contig 13546 bp, 8 predicted proteins | sample SirMexnodulemix_FD_89961 | JGI IMG/M metagenome (GOLD analysis project Ga0123340, IMG submission 89961) | Root nodule microbial communities of legume samples collected from Mexico - Siratro Mexico nodule mix | ecosystem: Host-associated > Plants > Roots > Nodule | place: Mexico: Nepantla... | reverse complement strand
TATATATATATATATATATATATATATATATATATATATATATCAATGCCGTGTCACAATCAAACTTTTACTCGAGGTGTCACCATTTTCCATTAATTATTTTTTTTCTTTTGTTGCTTTTGGTTTTCAGTGTACGGAAAATGATTTTGAAATGATTGATATGTAAAGAAATTTTGTTGTGTAATTTAAAATAATATTATAAATTTGTTAATTAAAAAAACTTATAAATTAAATTTTAATTTTTAAATTATATAATCTATAATATATTTATAAATCTGAAAAAGAATTGTAATTCATTCTAAAATTTGGAAACAAGTGTACAAATTACACTATGTAAAATATAGAAAATATACTGTAAAATGTGTAATTTATAACATTTTTTAGTATTAATTTTTTGTGTTGTTTTATTTTTCTTTCAATATACATTATTAGGATAAATGTTAGGGTCTTCGAATTCAATTATTAGAAACGTACAATTTTATTTAGAAGATATATCCTAATAGATCGTTTGATATGAATTTTGGAAGATATATTATAATGGATCATTTAATATGAAATTTTGTTGATGTTAATATGCAAGTAGAAGATACATCTACATGAAGTAATAAATGATAAATGATTTCGAGAATGATTTCTAGGGATAAATGATAATATGAATAGGTATACATCTATATTGATAAGTTATATTAATAATGTTTATCATGTGCATAATACATATATTTTGCTATGGCTTATTTATTAAATCTTGTGAAATGCAAGATATTTGCATATACAAGTGTAATGTTAGTAAATGTGTCATATTTAAGACTATTCAAAATTCATCCTTCATATCTGGTGACTAGTTTACTACTTAGTTTAAATGAATAGTTATATTTTCTTGTTATACTTATAGTAAATTGTGAATCTATTTTATAACACCTTTTTCACAATTTAACAACAATAAATAATTACATAAATGATAAATTCAAACTTAAATGTTACTTACAAATTCATTCAAATAGATAATTTTTGCATTTCAAAAACCTACCCAAATACATTAATACATTAATATAGGTCACTTGACATAGTTCTAAAAGAAATAATGACATATTTTACTAACTAATTTCTCTATTGTTAAATCACATTTCATCATATTAGAAAATTTATCCATAACAATCAAAATATTAATTTCTCTTCCATATTTTACTACAAGATTGATCATTCAACTCTATCAAACTTAACCATCATTACAATTTACTATCATATAATCATTTTTAATTAACAACAAGTATTCCAACATCTTTTTGAATTGCGTAATTTAAAAGTTAAGAAACAACTTTTCTATTACACAATTCAAAAAACTAAACATGTGACTTTAGATTATTCAATTATATTAAGAATTCCACAATTCATAAGTAAAATTAAAATTTTATATTGAAAAATCTATAATTATTGGTTTTCTTTATATTGTAAAACGTAGAACTCAATTCATTATAAATACAAGTTGGGTTGGATAGATTATAAAATGCTACTATTTACCTTCCATTTCATATCATTTGTAATTATTATGAATTACACAATTTTAATAACTCGAAAATCAATAACAACTCCACTCGTACTTGAATCAATCGAAAAAAAATACTTACTAAACGAGCTAACTAACTCCAACCTCTACAAAACCTTAATTTCCAACAATATGCTGTAAAATACCATGCTCAAAGCAAGAGTTGAAAGGGTACCATTGATGAGAAGCACAATAATGAAGTTTTTGGAGGTTGAAGGAGTTATAAATTACAAAGGGCGAACTGGGTACTTACAATATGTGGTATAGGAGGAAAGTATCGGAGTGCACGAAGTAAAACTCTCGCCCAAGTTGATGTCAAAACAGACCTATGTAAAAGCCCAATACATTTTGTTCTGCTGGTGGGCCTTAGCTTCCGAAAGATGTCTTGCAATTACATATTCCCATATTTTTTTATACAAAGAAATATTTAACAAAAAGAAAAATAATTTTCATTTTCGAAAAACGTTATAACCAATAATGTTAGCTTTCAAAATATTTAAAAATATATTTACTAAATATTTTGAAATCAGAGTTGAATATAAAATGACATTCGATTTATTACAACCGTCTAAGAATTAGAAGCATGTAAAAAAACTAAGAAGAAAACTGTATGTGTAATTATTTTACGATAATTTTTTCATATTTTTAATAAGAAGTTATGAAATGCTAAATATCACTAACAAGCAAAGACATTTTGATAATCTATGCATTGCATATAAAACTTATCAGTCATATGTAGTACACCAAAAATATATTAAAAAGAAGTAAATGGAGACTGAACTAAAACCAAACAAAATTTGAAAAAGGACAAACCAAAACAGTATATATTAAATTCATTTGTATGATCTAAACCATAATTTAATGGTTACTAGTTATATATAAGAAGATAAGAAATGCATGCCCCAGCAGAGGTTAATGCACCACTTCTACATGCTTCTCAACTCTCAGGAAACTATGTAAAAATTATTAAACTATGCTAAAACCCATTTAAAAGTCACATTTAAAGTTAGAATTTACACAATAAGAAAAAAAAATTATTTAGAGACCAATATTTAACTACTAAATGAAATGATTACTATTTGTGATCAAAATAGTTGTTAAATAACTACAAAATAGAAATAATGAATTTAGTGATCAATTAAATCAAATAATTAGTATCTAATATTAAATACCAAAGTTTTAGTGACCTATGCCATTAGATTCTAATTTGGTATCTAATTAAGTTAGAGACTGATTTAGAATCTAATAATATAGGTCACTAAAATCTTAATAGCTAATGTTATATACCAATTATTTAACTTAATTGGTCACTAAATTCAATCATTACTTTTATTTTATAGTTATTTAGCAACCAAAATCTAATTTGGTGATTATTTTGGTCACAATTAGTAACAATTTTATTTAGTAACTAAAAATTATCTCTAAACAACCTTTTCCTTTTAGTGTTAAGTTATATTTTCTTAAATGCATGCTCAATATACCCAACATTGTTAGAAACAACTTACAATGATAAACGGAACCTAATTTAATCTAAGCAATGTACTTTGAATTAAATTTGTTATTTTATTTTTACTAATACATAATCTGTTAAAACTAAAATGTGCACTAATTAGCAAAATTGAAAATATTTTCTAATCAATCCCGTGAGACAGGGTCCAAATGTAGTTAGTTTGTAATGCATGATGGAAGTAATCTACGTAAGCAAAACTGCCAAAAACATAGTTTGGGCAAAGATTAAGGTTTGCACTTCATACGTGGAACATCTGAGTCCATCATGTGCTTAAAGCTAACCTATGCAAATCTCAGTTTCTAGCCATTGCGTCTCAGCAAAACATATCATCTGCCACCAAACTTCACTCCTAAGAAGTTGGTAATTGAAGTCCCACGCATTTTCTCTCTTATCTTATGGAAACTTGTGCATTCGTAACTATCACGTATGCTTAAAACAATAACACAGGAACCACACCTTCTATAACCTTTCTTCTAACTAACTTACTTTTCGTGAAACCAAGTAACACAAATTAAGTTAAAAGCTGATACATCAAGTTTTCAGTTACTGTTTCTTGCAAGTCATGGCAACACTCCTTCCCTCTCTTTGGCTCACAAAGATTTGCCCATTATATCTCAAAGCCTAACCACATGATAGATGAATGCAGCTTTAACAAACCTATACAAAACAAAAAAGTTGGTCAAGCACAATACAGAAGGCAGGTTAGGAAGCTGAAAATCTATAATAGCCAACAATGGATGCTACTATTAAAGAAGACCTGAACATGTATCATTCTGATAATCATGGTCAACAAAAGCTACCACTTCTGCACAACATGGCGGTTCCAGATGCTGATAGAAGCCTCATTCAGAGAGCCATAAGTCAAACGTTTCAAAGCACAGCGCATTTGGCAAATCTTTTACCAACTGGCACTGTTCTTTCGTTCCAACTTCTATCTCCAATAGTCACAAATCAAGGCAACTGTGACTCGGTTTGCAAGTTCATGACTGCTACACTTGTGGCTCTTTGTGGTGCCTCTTGTTTCTTGCAATGCTTTACTGATAGCTTCAGAGATGATAAGGGGAACGTTTGTTATGGACTTGCCACCTTCAAGGGCTTGTGGGTCATTGATGGATCCACCACTCTTCCACCTGAACTGGGTGCAAAATTTAGATTGAAGTTTATCGATTTCATGCATGCAGTGATGTCAATTTTGGTGTTTGCAGCAGTTGCATTATTTGATCAAAATGTGGTAACTTGCTTATTTCCATCACCTTCAAATGAGGCACGGGAAATCCTAACAGTGTTGCCTGTGGCCATAGGGATTTCTTGCAGCCTGCTCTTTGTGGCGTTTCCTACACAGAGACATGGAATTGGCTTCCCACTATCACCAAACTAAAAGATATTTATGTTTATGAACCATTTTCAACAGTGTGATCTGATCATCAATTCGATTCTCTTGTCTGTGACACTATATAGGAATTTAATTCAATTTCATTGTTTTCATATCATATTTAATTGTTCATTCTATGAAACTACTTTTATTTTTTACTAAGGGATTAAAATGTCAGTCTATTTGTGGAATTTGATGAGAGGATCTATCCACAGGCAAAGCTTTATATAAATACACAAGTCTGTGTTTCTTCCTTAATTGAATGCTTCTTTTGTGCATTATTCCTGCTATATTTTTTTACATTGTTTATTTTATTGGTTGAATCTATTCAACAGTTCTTGCACCTTTAGAGCGAGCCATCACAGAAGCTTCTAACAAGAAGTATATTCTACTGGCTAGTTTTTTGGCAATAACATTATACATAATAGATTCAAGATTCATGGTCATAAATTCCTTTAAAAACAGCTATGCTCTTATATATACACAGTTTCAACAGAGATAAAATTTGCAGCTGATTTATTATTCAAGATCATCAGAATATTTCAGCATAGCTTTCAGTGAAGACCCGAATAGACATGTGTGAAAAGTTTCTTAGCCATCCTACACCGAAAGCAAGCAAGCAGAATTGAATATGAATGAACAGACCTAATTAAGAATGCTATAACTTGTAGCACAGAGTTTATCCATATTCAAGTACTTCTGTATTTAGAAAAAAGTGCAGCCATGTAATCTCTTTCTTTCTTGCATATATCACTATTAAAATGGCATATCAGCCTTGAGAACTAAATCTAAATATTTCCACAACAATAAATCTCAAGTTATTTTCTTCAAAAGCTTTATAACTATGAACTTTTTATTTTATTTTAATCCTTATAAATAAAATTATTCTAGAATCTAGAGATTTTTTAAATGTTTTTTAGTCTCCACTATTAAATATAATTGTTCCAGTACTAAAAACAAAACAATTTAGATTATTAGGATAATAAAAAATATTTGAAATTAAGATAATTATATTATTTTTAATTTATTCAATAAAATAATATATGTATTATTTTATATTATCAAAGTAATTGTATATTTTTTATAATTTATTTTTAATATAGCATGAATCATGATTTTTTTTTATTTTTAGTATTTTTATTTCTTTAAAAAATTATTTTTCCTACTTTTTGATTCCAAAGTTTTATTTTTAATTTTGTTTTTGAATAATTTTACTTAAATGCTTATAATTTAATTTTAACATATTATTATTTTAATATACCATGAACAGAGATTTTGTTTCCATGTATAAAAAAATAAATCATGAATTGGGTTTTTACATATAATCATATGATAAGTTAGTTAATAAATCTTCTTATTTGTTTGTCTGTATGGTTTTTTTTAATGTTTAGATATAGTAAGATTTAAATGCGTATGAAAGATGAAGAAAAAATGAAGTTCAAAACTAAATACGTTAACTATTGATATGGGTAGGGAGAATGCTAAGGATGGGAAATTCAATGAAAATTAAGAGGCTCGGTATGGGTAGTCATAAAAACTTCCCATGTGAAATTTGGATAAGTTGAAATTATGTTTAAATAAACCAATTTATAAAACATTTATAGAAGAAGAAAATAAAAATTTAAAATGAGTTGAAGTTCTTCCACGAGCTATTATCTGCTCATACATTTAAACTTACATTTAAACTTGGAGAAATTAGATGAGAAAGACTTGATCGTAAAAGAAACTTTTGAAGATGTATGATTGCAGTCGATTATTTTTAATTTTAAAAATTACACTAAATTATATATACAAATCACATGAATATTTTTTCTTTCTAATTTAGTTGGGGTTTTCTTCAAACCAAACTCTTTCTATTCATAAAGAATGAAAAAAATAAAAGAAAAGAGAGAATGTAGATGGTTTGATACAAAAATGTGTTAGGCCAACTATTTTTTCTTCTCCATATAGAGACAACTATTTACAAATAAAATAATACAAATGCATAGCTTTATAAACAGATTGAAAATAAAAAGGTAAAATTTAACCCACAAATATTTGAGAGTTTTAGTTTTTGAAAATAAATGGAAGTTAAGCATATATTAATATAATAAATGATTGGAACCAATTTGAGAGTTTCCACTTGTCCCCAGTGACACCTTTACATGAGTTAACCCACCTTCACTTCTGAACTGTCAAAATCTAATGCCCCATCTTTCTCTCACACACAAACATGCACACAAAACCACTTCAGCTGAAACATTTATAATATAAAAAGGCTTGCATCATATAAGAAAAAGGAAAATGTGACATTCTTACCTTTTTGTATTTATTTATTTATTTTTGATTTATAAAGTTTTGGTGAGAATGAGGGATTCCGTGACATGAATTACAGTAACACCCAATCAGATCCGTCACAACTTTACAAGGCGAAGAAGAAAGAGAATGTGATAAGGCCTCAGCTTCATTTGAAGAAAAACAAGCACACATACTCTCACTCCTTCACCACCAATCATCCATTACACAGTATACAAAAATCTCTCCCAACAGATAAGAGGGTCCCACTTATCTACTCCCCTCTCATTCACCCCACCAAATCACCATGCTCCCTCACCATCTCCCACCCTCCATTCCATCACTCCACGCACCAACGCCAATCACACAACCACGCACATCGCACTCTTTAGAGCCGCGAAACACCCGATCAGAGCCCTGCAGAACAAAACCAGACGGTTAACGAGAGCCACAGGTACTAAAACCACAACACTATCGCATATACACACGCTCTTCTTCTTTCCTTCTCGCCATTCCCTCTTCCTTGTTCGGGTTCAGATGGAGTCGCGAGTGTTGTCACGCGCCGGAGCCTTCTCCTCCCTTGCTCACCTCCGCAAGCCGCCGCGGGAGGCCGCTGGTGCTGCCTCCTTCGTCACAGTGAAGGCCGTGGGGTCCCTCGGTGATGGCGGGAATCTGATTTGGGGTAGGCAGCTGCGTCCGGAGCTCTGCTCGCCGGCGCTCAAGAAGGAGGCCGTCCTCCTCCGGCCTTGCCTGGCTGCCGCCTCCTCGCCGGCCGAGGGTGGTGATTCCGCCGGGTGAGGTCCGTTTCATCCGTTCTGACTCGGCCAACTCGGCCACGTCACTCTCCTAACTAATGCCGTTCATTTTTTTTTATTACAGGGAAAAGGTTGCTCCTGCGGGATTCTTTGAGAAGTACCCCGCTCTGGTCACCGGCTTTTTCTTCTTCACGTGGTACGTTACGTGGCTCTGATCTTCTTACATGCCAACAACCTCTGACTCTGTTGTGTCTTCTGCTAAGGTTCCCTTCGGTTTTGTGATGCAGGTACTTCTTGAACGTGATTTTCAACATCCTGAACAAGAAGATCTACAATTATTTCCCGTATCCGTAGTAAGTGTTCAACGACTCTGTCTTCGATTTCGTCTGGTTTTTGGCTCTTTGATCAGTGAAATAATATGCTCAAACATTGTCTCTGGCTTTCTTAAAATCGATTTTTTTTAATATTTAGTTAAGGACAATTTAAGGAAATATCGTAATAATTGATTTCGTGTTTCTTGATTATTATATTTTGTGATAAAATGACACTTGAAGTATCTATGAAATAAGTTAGAATGGACTGCGCTTAATGCTGTATGCAGATTCTCTTGATTTTAAATCTATATTAAGAATTAATATATTTTAATTGAGCAAATTACCAATGTGGAGACGTGGTCAATTTTCTTCTTAAATTAAAAAACAAATCGTATTTAATTTCTGAATGCTCCAAAAAGTGAAAGAATTAAATAGTTTTGTGGAATATTTTTAATTTTAAGGACTGATTTAATATTAAATTAGGGATATTTTGTTATAAAGCTATAGTATTTAGTGAGCAATTTGTACATATTTTATATTCAGATACTAAATAAAATGTTTCATTTTTTTAAAGAATAAATTGACGAGAACTCACACTCTCATGGACTTGGTTGGTGATTTAGACTATTCTAACTAGTTTTAATATAATAGGAAAAAAAAAAACTTTTGCTTCTGTTGAATGGGAGTTTTTTTTTTCCTTTTTAATCCAAGCGTGCCGACACCGTTTTAAGAGAGAAACGGACTCTTGGAATAATAGCTAACAATGTTTTGATTTTGAATTTCTACAATTCATTCATGAGTTTATAAACTCTATCTATTAGAGTTGTTTGTATGCTTTTTAAAACAATTATTAAAATCTCAATAATCTTATTTGTTAAATTTTGACTAGGTAATAAATCTTTAATCTGTCTGTTTAAATTAAATCCTTTATTAATAATTTACTAATTTAACCGTGAGCGACATTTGAATTTTATGATTAAATTTTTATCCTACATATGTTATATATTGGTGTATTATAAATAGAAAAAAGTCAAAGGTTGTTATAAATAAAAATTCTTCCCGAATTTCTTTTGTTTTACATCAGTTTTTTTTTTTTTATTAACCTGCCTTTATGCAGCTTCGTATCGGTTATCCATTTATTCGTGGGTGTGGTGTACTGTTTGCTGAGCTGGGCCGTGGGCCTTCCTAAGCGTGCTGTAAGTCCAGTTCAATATCGCCCAGCCCATAATACATAAAAAAAATATCTAACTCCTAAGTCGATTAACATAGTACAAATATTCATTGATTATACTTATCCATTTTTAGTTTCATGATAAATGTCTTACATAGAATACTATTACTGTATAGTAGTGTACTGATAAGGTTTTGTTTCTGTAGCCTATAGACTCCAACCTACTGAAGTTGCTCATTCCAGTGGCTGTGTGCCATGCATTAGGCCATGTGACCAGCAATGTCTCATTCGCTGCAGTTGCTGTTTCTTTCACTCATACCATTAAAGGTGATAAGAGTTTTTCATATTGAAATTGTTTAACTGTATCTACTTTCTAATAACATTGATAAACTTTTGTTTCAGCTCTTGAACCATTCTTCAATGCTGCTGCTTCACAGTTCATACTTGGCCAATCAATCCCCATCACCTTGTGGCTGTCTCTGGCTCCCGTTGTTATTGGTAACACCCCTCTTGTTCATTAAACTGAGATAAGATTCACTGTTTCCACTGACCAGCTATTTCATTGAAAAAAATGTTCACAACACATTTTCTACCCCTCCTACACTCTTTCCAATAGGATATAATCCATAGGGGTCCTATTAAATAGGTGGATCTCATATCATTCTCCATTTTAAATATGAGAGTATGTCGAAATGAGTAGAACTCTTCTTTCATTAATTCGTGGACTTTTTATGAACTGTCAAGGTAAGCATTTTGTTCAGTTACTTTAGGAATGCTTTTCTTTTTCAACTTCTTAAGAGAGCTTTGAAATTATTTTCTGGAAATTAATCCCAATCACACATGAACAATTTTTTTCGTTGTTAACTCTAAACTTGGACTTTAAACCTAGAAGATTGTAAACCGATGATGCCAAAATACAAGTAATATTTGCACATTTGCAGAGAAATAGTTAGTGAACGGAGAACTTAACATAATTTTGCATGTCATGTTACAGGTGTGTCCATGGCATCTTTGACCGAGCTCTCATTCAACTGGGTTGGCTTCATAAGTGCTATGATTTCAAACATTTCCTTCACATACAGGAGCATCTATTCAAAGAAAGCTATGGTTATCTTCTATGCTTCCCATGTTAATTATTTATTTTACTAACTAGATTTACGCATCCAAATTTGTCTGAATTTATAATTTCCATTGCATTACTTATATCAGTTACTTGGCCTCCTACTTAACTAACTATTGTTGTTTCATATTATTGTTAAATAACTGTTGTGCAGACTGATATGGATAGTACCAATGTCTATGCCTACATTTCCATCATTGCTCTAATTGTCTGCATACCCCCTGCAGTAATTGTGAGTGAAACCTGTTTTAATTCCCTTGAAAACTCAAATTTTATTGTATAATTTATGTAATTAGTTGCTTTTTTTTTTATTTTATTTTGGCATCTTATCCTGTTTAATCATTATGTGTTACAACAGCTGGAAGGGCCTACTCTGTTGAAGACCGGCTTCAATGATGCTATTGCTAAAGTAGGTTTGGTCAAGTTCGTCTCAGATCTCTTCTGGGTTGGGATGTTTTACCACCTCTACAACCAGGTAAATCCTTCTTTTTCGATGCATGAGTCTAAATTTTGGATGAAAAATTACCTTGAAGTTGAGAAATTAAAAAAGATGATGGAAAACATTACATTAAATATTAGGGTTTTTGAGAGAACCGATTTTTCATTTAATAATCTTGATTTTAGACTCCTGAGAGCATTTATTAGCATTTTCTGTACTAAAATGTTGCTTCAATTAATTTATTTTGGCCTATTCTTCTAATAAACTCCTTTTGGAGAAACACAATATCTTCAATTATTATTACTTTTCTTGATTTATAAGTAATGATCGTAAAAGAGGTAGAAAAACAATGGAGGAATAATTTGTTGAATAGTTATTTCAATACTCAACTATCTTATATTAATTCATGATAAGATGACAAACTTTCAATTTATTCCAATTAAATTCATGTTTTTTTTTCCTTAATTGCCAATGAAACACATCTACATTTTTTATCAACAGGTGGCTACCAACACACTGGAGAGAGTGGCTCCTCTCACTCATGCAGTTGGGAACGTACTGAAACGTGTATTTGTGATTGGATTTTCAATTATAGTCTTCGGTAAATATCGTGATCTTCCTTCCTTGTTATTAAAGTTTAACCTTCACGAGTTTTTATATGCTCCTTGCCATTGAAGAAAAACTCATCTTCCTGAGAGTCTAAACATATTTCTACATGGCTAATTGTTTCACACAGGTAACAAGATCAGCACTCAAACTGGTATAGGAACAGCCATTGCAATTGCTGGTGTGGCACTCTACTCTCTCATCAAAGCCAGGATGGAGGAAGAGAAACGAGTGAGTCCCTTTTCAATTTATTTGTACCTTAAATTGGTTGAAACTTGAAAAAGTTGTTGCTCATATGCATTTTTAAACCACTTTCCTTATAGGGTTTAGGGTTGCCTCATAAGTCACCATTATATGTACTTTCAAGTTATAGTTTCAGTTTTAGGGATGACAATGTTGGTAGACCCTCAATTCCATTATCAAATTGAAAGTTCTTAGTGAGTCCATATTATTGATTACAAATATCAAATTGAAAGTTCTTAGAAACTAAAAAAACCATGAGTAGAAGTTTATTAAATAGAGCAAAACCTATACAATTTTGTGATTTCCTAATAGTTTCAACTGATAAAACAATGCATGTTTTTGGAAGTGTTATATTTAATTGACAAAATTTTCTTTTTGGTTCTTGTCAGAAAGGGAAAGCAGCATAAGAAGAAAGTGATGAACCTGGAGGAGGTCCTGCACTGTAAATCACGCCAAATTTCCTTCAAAATAATTGAGTGACTGGTTCAGTGTTGTACTATCATTGTGATAGCGCGCTTTATTTTTCCTTCTTACTTTTTGTTAAATATTTTCTGTTTTCCTTTTCTCTTCATTCAGAAAACAATGTCTTGCTGCTGATTTGCAGTCTTTCTCGTCTCGACTGAAAAATGATGTACCCTTGATTCCCATAAAGAGCTATTGAAACTACTATTAAAGCTGAAAAATAGTAAGCAATCAAATGCAGTTGTGTCAATGGTCATGTTAAAAACTCTAGGCTTGTGAGGGTCATGGCACAGAGAAGAAAATGATTTAATTTCGAGAATGAATTTGAGGGAAATATCATTCTGATTGCATAAACAGATGTTACAATAAGTGAAATAACTAAGAAAATAAATGGCAATTAGTGTAAGATTAACTTGATTGCTTTGAATGACATGCTTGAAAGAATGCGTGAGTAGATAGATAGCTAAAGACCAACAATTACCAGAGGGGTTGTTTGGAGATAGCCATTTGAGCTTACTAAAGGTAATCGTGAATATATTAAGACTAAGACGATGAGAGACCAAAAAGTAATGAAGAGAACCGAGATCATCTTCATCATATTGACAATGCACTTGACATTAGAATTTTATTAGAATTTTATGAGTAGTGAACCTCATGAAAGAAGACACTTTTGCGCTACAACAAAATCGTTTTAAGCCCAGAAAGCACTATGTGTGGCTTACACATGGAAAGGAAATAGCTTATACACCAACTTATAAAAGGGGACCATTAAAAAAAACTACTTTTCACTATCTGAAAGTGAATTATTTCGTAGGTTGAATTGTAGCATGAATTCGTGTGATTCAAGATTATTTTTTGTTACATACTACGATTCATAGTGAAGGAAGGGTCATATATCAAAAAATAATAAATCCCAAAAAACAATAAAATTAAACGAACATTTTTGATAAAATCTTTTGTCTAAGAAGGTAAGAAAGATGAAAAGAATAAGGAAATGGAGAGAAGCGTTGTAAATCAACAAAACAAATATAATGAAAGCATTGGGAAGAAAAAGCATAACAGAAAAGAAAAAGGAAAAAACTGATACCAGAAGAAGAAGGAAACGACATCATTAATGAAATAAAGAAGCTTACTAAAGAACCAGTGGAGAGAAACTTAGAGAAGAATAGGTTTGGATTTGTAAAGTTAGACCGTATGCCTTTTAAGAATTTGTTTTTGTTCAAAATACAGTGCAACATGTGATCCTTTTGAAAAGAATACGTTTTGAATGTATAGGTCTTCCTGCCCACACTTACATATTTTGAACAGTAAATGTAGGTGTGGGTTAAACATAGATGCAGGTTCTAAAAAGTAAGAGGGATGGAGGTTCTGAAAAGTAAATGTAAGTAATAGTATGATAATATTTTTTAACCTTTTATGCTTATTAGTTTTTACCATTATATTTATTTTATTTTTTATATAAATTGTTTAAATATTTTTACTTCATTTTCATACATGATATTTTTAACTTTTTTTCATGTTACTTATTTTTATTTAAAATATCATATTTTATTTATCATATATTTTATTATTCACAATAAGATTCATGTGCGAATCTCGATTAAATAATTATAGTTGGCATAACTACAGTAGAATTATGAAGGAAAGCGTCACATGTTATAATTATTATTGTAATTATTATTATATTTATTATTATAATTATAATAATAATAATTATTACTATATTATTATTAATAT
>Ga0123340_1004253_pt1 | contig 13550 bp, 11 predicted proteins | sample SirMexnodulemix_FD_89961 | JGI IMG/M metagenome (GOLD analysis project Ga0123340, IMG submission 89961) | Root nodule microbial communities of legume samples collected from Mexico - Siratro Mexico nodule mix | ecosystem: Host-associated > Plants > Roots > Nodule | place: Mexico: Nepantla... | reverse complement strand
TTCTTACAATAAGAAGTGGCAAAATTATATCATTAGACAACGTATATGTACTTTCTTAATTCAATTACAATTCATTTTTATTTACTTTTTCTATTAATCATTTTGAATTTTAAAAATAATTTTCGTAATATCAATATTTCTGCTTATAAAATGCCTGCATGAAGATGTAATTCCAATTAATACGAATCCCAGACCTTAACCAACCGTCATTTACTAACTAGCAAACCGGTAAGTTTGCCCCAAATTAAAAACTAGTTTTTAAGCTTATAAATTTTCATTTATAATTTTTTTAAGTTATAAAAATTAAAATCCTATTTTAGATTAAAGAAAAATAAAATTTTAAATCAAATAAAATAAAGACATGTTTATAAAAAATTGTTTTTCATAATAATTTTATCTCACCTAGATTCTTCTAGACAAAAGTTAGCCTAACATCTCTGGTTTTCTAGTTGGAGAAGAAACTCACTAAGTTTCGATTTTTCAGACATTCTAGTTCTCTCCCTCATCCACCACATGTCACCATTAACCTTGTTTGCACACACTTGTCACATAAGCATGCAAAGACCAAGCCACGTATCACAGCAGTTAGGGCAATAAATCCACCCCATTTCACCCATCATCTCTTCATTCAAATCTTCACATTCACAGCCACCAAAGATAGGAGGGGTTGAGTTAATAACTGCAATTTGAAGCAATTGAAGCAATCATGGCGAAGAGCAAAGATGACATAAAGTATGGAACAGCACAGGCAAGGCTTTCGGAAGATGAAGCAGTGAGGGTGGCGTATGTTAATGGCACTCCCCTTGAAGGAGGAAAGATCTCTGACTCTCAACCAGTTGACTTGTTTGCAGCTGCACACAATATTGCAAAGAGTGGCCACCAGGAAGCAAAGGATTCAAACTCTGATAATAATAATAATAATAATAATAATAATCAATCTCAGATGCACAAACGTCACACACCAGAAGGAGGTTCTGCAGAATATTCACCAGGGGCTCCTAGGTTGCCCCAAAATGGCCCTCCTCCAACAATGGCTCATAAATTTTAAGGCCATGAATGACATAGACAACCTTAAAAATTTATGTGTGTGTATGGTTTTGTGTTGTTTCTTGAGCCTCTGTTCTTTTTGGTTTAATTTTCCCTAGCGACGTGCATGGCATGTTTTGGTTTTGGTTTTTCTAATAAAGTAGAAATTTTGTTTTCATGAGATGTTTCGGCATGCGTGTTTGGTTTTTATTTTAGTTTTTTTTTTTTTAAGTTAAGTAACTAATTAACGAAAGCTTAGATGAATTTTTCGCACATTTAATTTTGTCCTTTGGATTTGAAGTTATTATAAACTGAAGCAATTTTATCCAACTTGTGCTAATTTAAAATTGTATTTTATTACTCTTTTATATGATAAATCAATTTTAAACAAAATTCAAAAGATCGATTTCATTCAAAAATTGAATATCCAAAATGCTCTCCATCTCAACTTCTCGTCTAGATTAAGAAGATTCTTGATGATTAAAAGATTCTTCATAACAGTTTCTCAACTTCTCGTCTAGATTGAAAAGATTCTTGATGATTAAAAAGATTCTTGATAACAGTTTTTTAAGTGATATTTTCTTGTTGTAATTTTTTTATCAGTAAAGTGAGACCAAAGTGAGACCAATATTATAAACAGACCACAACTCAATGACTGCTTCTGTACCTCCATTTCAAGCACCTCCTTCCAAATTTTAAAAGAATTCTTAAATTCTTAAACTGCCTGTTCGAAAGAATTCTTCAAAGAATTCTTGCAACAGTTTTATCCCTATTAAAACAATATTTTAAAATTATAAATTCTTAAAATTCTTAAAATTCTTTGGAATTCTTAAATTCTTAAACTGTCCTGTTCAAAAGAATTCTTCAAAGAATTCTTGCAACGACAGTTTTATCCCTATTAAAACAATATTTTAAACTGTCCTGTTTAAAAGAATTCTTGCAACGACAGTTTTATCCCTATTAAAACAATATTCTTTATCTCTCTTAAAACAATTAAATAGTGGTATTAAAACAATATTCTTTATCTCTCCTAAAACAATTAAATAGTGGAAAACAGTTGTGGCTGTTGTCTGAGTTCTCTTTCTCTAGGAGTTTTGAACGGCGTTCTCTAGTAGGATTAAAAGAATTCTTGCAACGACAGTTTTATCCCTATTAAAACAATATTCTAAAATTATAAAGACAATTTTATCTCTCTTAAAATAATGAAACAGTGGAAGAAAAAGATTATTTGAAAAAAATTCCTAAAAAACAATTTTATCTCTTAAAATAATGAAACAGTGGAAGAAAAATATTATTTTAAAAAAAATCCTAAACAGGCCTGTTTCTTTTCATAAACAGTTATGGTTGTGTTCTCTTTCTCTAGAGTTTTGAACGGCGACGTGTGTCGCAGAGTGTTTTAAACGTTGTTTTTTAGAATTAAGAGTTTTGAACGGTGACGTGTGTTGCAAAGCATTAGCGATACAGTAGCGTTGCAGTAGTAATATCATAGAATAGTTATGATATCCATATTTGAAAACAGTTTCGGAATTGTTAATTCAGCAACAACTCACTGTCAATAAAATAAAAAATAGTTTTAGAATGGATTATTTGTTGACAATGAGTTGTGAAATAGGTTGTTTCAAAACTGTCTTAGAGAATAGTTTCGAAAATTAAAAATTATATAACACTTTAAAATCGCAAAAACTATCCAAATCAATAGCAGAAACCACCCAAATCAGATGTTTAATAAAATATCATTACCTCAATATGTTTAATAAAATATCTTTACCTCAAATGCTGAATCAATCACAAGACGTTTAATAAAACGTTTAATAAAGTATCTTTACCTCATGCTAAAAAATATATACATATTCATCTGTACAATAATAATTTAGGGACACTTTGGACATTTTTTAATAAAAATTTAGAAGTGTCTCAAGGAACGTTTAGAGGTGTAGGAAGAAGAAGTCCAACTCAATCAATTTCCATTTCAGGATAATTGGATTTTGGATTTGAAGCCACATTTTAAAAGAATACCTCCAAACTTTAAAAGAATTCCTAATTGTCTTGTTTTAAAACAATATTTTAAAAGAATTCTTAAATTTTCATGTTTGCAAAGATAGTTTTATCCCTCTTAAAATAATAAAACAGTGGAAGGGGAAGGTGCGTGAAGGTGGACAATTGCAGTTGTGTTCTCTAGCAGTAGAAGTTTTGAATGGCGGCATGTGTCATCGGCAGTGTGTGTTATCGGCTGTGGAGCAGTGGTTGAGCAACGACAGAGCATCGACGGTGTAGTGGTGACACCATAGAACAGTTACGGAATGGGTTGTTCTGGAACTGTCATCCAGATCCAAAGAACAGTTCTGAAACAGTCCATTTCGCAACTCATTGTCAACGAACAAACAGTTTCGGAATGGGTTGTTCATTGACAATGATTTATGGAATGGATTGTTTTGAAACTGTCATCCAGATCCAGAGAACAGTTTCGGAATAGCCCATTCCACAACTCATTGTCAACGAAAATAAAAAATCACAGAACATCCCCAAATCGCAAAAACCACCCAAATCAACCACAAGATGTTTAATAAAGCATCCTTACCTCTAATGGTTTATAAGTATGTAGACGGTAGTGGTCGACGGAAGCAAATTGGCGACGACAATAATAAACAGAATCAGTGGAGGTGTGTTGGAGGTGATGGCAGAGCAATGGAAGTAAGTTGGAAGGTGAGACTTTAGGGTTTTGAAAGGCTATTTCATCTGCACGATAATAACTCAGGGACACTTTGGACATCTTTTAAAAATTTGGAGATGCCTCAAGAAACGTTTGGAGGTGCAAAAAGAAGCAGTGCAACTCAATTAGTCCCATTTCAAGATAATTGGATTTTGGGTTTGAAGGCCAATCCAAATTTCTAAATATTAATAGAAAGGTTTCTATGAAAGAGGTGAAAGGTCACATGGTGAAAACTCATTAACAAACATGTAGGAACAGCTGGCTCCAGAAGAGGGGGTTGAATAGAGCCTGAACTCAATTGGCTATAAACAAAAACCACCAAGCAAGATTGTCTAAGGCAATAATATATAAGCACAGATAAAGCAGTTTCATACTGGTTCACCCTAATCTCTTGGGCTACGTCCAGTTCTCCCTTGAACAAATCGTTCAAGAGGTTCCACTCTTCAGCAAAATAGTTACAACGAATACACAAACCTCTCCAGGTTACAATGAGTACATAAACCTCTCCAGGTGATAACGAGTACATAAACCACTCCAAGTTATAGCGAGTACATAAACCACTCCAGGTTATAGCGAGTACACAAACCTCTCCAGGTTATCACGAGTACACAAACATCTCCATGTTATCACGAGTACACAAACCTCTCCTGGTTATACCAGTCACAATATCCCCCTAAGATCAAGACCACTCAAGATTAAAAGAAACACTCTCAGAAGAGAGAACAATGAAAGCTCACAAGGGTTTACTTCACAAAGGTGAAGAATTACACAATGGTTTCACACAACCCAAAACTCTATATGCTCTCTATAGCAAATTGACAATAAACACTTAGTATATTTTCTTCAAATGTATTGTATGATGTTTTTCTCTTTTCGCTTCTCTTTGTTTTTTTCTTCAACTTGAACTTGCTCCTCTATATGTAGCTTTTTAGAAACTAGTTGTTGGGATGCTTGAATAGAGCAATATTGACTTTTTGATGTATGGAGCTCAAACTGGAAATATTTTTCTAATTTTTATATTGCATTAAACTTGATTAATTTTGTATCGGACATAATTTAAAATAACATAAAGAAATTATATTTGAGATACTCATAAATAGTTTGAATAATTTCCATTATAAACAGATTTTAACATTAAAGAACATCATGATATAAAATCAATTAATCACATCTAAATACTCCATAATAATTTGAATAATTTCCATTATGAACAAATTTGAACGTTAAAGCATAATATGATATTAAATCAATTAATCACATTTAAATGCTCCATAATAATTTGAATAATTTCTATTATGAACAAATTTGAACGTTAAAGCACATAATATAAAATCAGTTTAAATCAAATCAATAACATAAAAGTAAATAGTAAGAAAACTTATGTGTCTACTGCTCTTTAATAAAGAAGTAACTGAACAAAGTATATAAATCATCAAATATAAATGTATACTTGAGTTTTGTTATCATCAAAACTTTATCAGGTGATTTGATAATCTAAAGGGACTTTAGACCGTCTAATATTCAACAAAACATATGAATACATGTCATTATCACACATGTATGGAGTGATCAAAAACCATTCTTTAATTATTCAATATAATAAACTTTTTTTATGTCCTCATAGAGGGAGCTATATATACCCTTAGGAAAAGGATGTCACATCTAGAAAGAGTGAAAGATGATGATAGTCTTGTAACGAGAGGTAATACTTGTAGTGAGAAAGTTCTTTTAGTTAAGAGGAGATGACAAGAGTTTTTTTAGCTAATTAGATATTATCCTCTTGTAAAAGGAAGAGGTATTAAAAAGTTGTAACAGAGGAGTTTCTTTTATGTTTGTTTAATTTATTTCCCTGTCTTTGATGAACAAAGACTAATAGGAAATAAGCATAAGGATGAACAAAGATCAAATAAGCATAAAAGATTGGTGGGATAATGTTTGATCTTCAATGTGTGGGACTGACTTTTTCCATTGAACTGGCTGAGTTTACGAAGTGTTTTCTTACTTCTTGTATTCGTTATTCCAACTTCTCTATCTATAATAATGGTTTTTGTTCACTAAGGAGTTTTGGTCATTAAGATTAATTTGATTATTGCTTTCATTAATTAATCATAACATTTTTATTAATTAATTTTAAGTTTGGTCATGAACTCCCTGACTAGAGACTAGAGAGGAGATGTTAGTAACGTCAACATTCTCAGTGGCTACCTAATCAAAGAGAAAATATGATAAAGACAATATCAAATAAAATCTCCCTTAAAACTTAGGGTGAACCCAAAAATATAAAGAAAGATCTATCAAAAACAAAAGTTGAAGAAAAAACTTGAAGAATTAAAGTGAAATGCAAGGATAGATTTATCAAAGGCTTAGAAAGATATATCAAAGTTGAAAAACTCAATTGAATAGAACTGAGCTTTTTATCAAGAGGAAAATGCCGCTATCTTTGGGAGTGTTGACAAAGTGATGAATACATAATCAATAAAATTTCAATAAATAATTGGAGAATCTTTTATAAAAAATAAATTCAGAAGATAATTTACAAGATTTCTACCGAAAATGAAATAATTGGAGAATCTGTTGTAAAAGAAAAATTAGATAAAGGTTGTCATGAATTCTCTCGTACAGAAGAAGTTCATATATCTCGATTCACTTTAAGAAAGAGAAGGTATGGGTCAGATTAATGATGATAATGAAGTTTGATAAAACGGTTCTCAAATGAATTCTTATAAATGTGTATATCAAAGGACATTAAATAATAGCTTTATAAAAGTCGTTGAGTTTCAAAAAGTGGGTCTCACGCTAAAAACAAAACAAACAAACTAACAAATAATAAGTCATCATCAATTATATAATAAAATATTTCATTCAATTATTATGTTGTTTGTACTGATGAATGAGTCGTGTTATAACATTGGCTTTTGTTGGAATAAGCACTTTGTCCTCAAAGTGAGAAGGCTGAGATTTTTTGTCAGGTGTGTGTGATGGAGGAGGGCTCAGGCAAGGTCCAATCACTAGAGGAATGTTCAGACAACTTGAAACAAACAAAGAGTCAGAAGCACCTGTGCAGATTAAAATGCTGACTATTTTGAACTTTGGGGATTCTTGTAAAAATTATAAAAAGTAGAACAGGAAAATTTGGTTGTTTTGTAAATAACTCTAGGTGCCTTGAAAATTATAAAAGACACCTAGGTTAGGATTTTTGGAAGCATAGGATTTGAACATGTGGCGCATATCCAATGGTGCCTAGCTTAGGAGAAGGTAGCTTGCTCCACACGCTAAGTTACTCTAACCCTAACGTGTGGTCCAAGTTAAGGTTCCAACCCTAGCTTATTTCATACGCCACCTTTGGTAGCTTGTATTGCAAGCTAGGGTTTCTAACCCTAGCTTCTTGTATACTCTACCTTAGCTTGTGATAGAAGCTACTAGTTTTTTTTCTTCTATAAATAAGAGGTGTAGCAACCTCCATTGTAGACTTGTTTGAGAGTAATGATATGCTGCCCAAAATTCAGCACATTGCCCAAGTTTCACATTGATTTTCTTCTCTTAGAAGCTAGGAACTCTCTCTCTTGAAGGTTGGCCCAACCTCCTTCAAAGCTTTCACCACCTACTTCACCATAACCACCACACTTCTTCCATATGTTTGCTTCCTCCACAGTTTTTCTTCCATCACACTTTGCTTCCGCACCATAAGAAGCTCCTTTCATGCCATTTATTCGGTGCAACAAGGCTTCCACAAGCACTACCTCCATTGGAGCTTGCGCAAGAAGCTAGAGCACCTAGGAGCTTCTCTATCAGTGTGGGTGCAAATTGTAACATTAGGTTAGGGTTAGGGTTGCTTGTGTGTGGGCCGTGTTAGATAAATGTGGAAGGGTGGAGCTCGAGACTTTGAGATTAGGAAGTATCTAGAGAGTGTTGAGGTGGCGTGTTTTGAGTGGCTCTTATGTTATGTGTGGGGCATGTTGGATAAGTGTAGAGGGGTGGGACTCGAGATTTTAAGGTTGGGAAGCATGAAGAGAGTGTTAGGTGTGGCATTTATGGTTGGAGTTAAGTGGAGTTTAGAGGAATTAGAAAGTGGGTTGAGGGTTTAGTTCCTTTGAAGGGTCTAAGGAAAGAAACGTGAAAGACAGGATGTGTGTGAGAGGTTAGTGGTAAACAAAATTCATACATGATGTTGTCGATACTGCGGATGATCTGATAGGGACTGGAGTAACACAAGCCAAGTTTAGGATATGAGCATCGCTCGACCGATTGTTCGCAATAAGGTTGGAGTCAAACCTATACCCAATCGCTGACGTTGAAGATGTGATCTGAGCGGTGACGGTTCACTTGGTCATATATACATGCAATAGCGGGTGTTGCGAAGATTTTGTTTAAGGTTGTGAAGGATGAGTGTGTTGGTGAAGGAGCTTCGAGATCGTGGTGCTTGTGCGGGTAGTATGGAGCATATCGAGGGTGGTGGGTGGTGGTCGACCATAGAATGCATGGAAAGGAGAAGTGTCGATGATAGATTGGTGGGATGTATCGTACCACAATTCGGCCAAATGAAGATATTGGTACCATGTGTGTGGATTGTCGCCTACAAAGCATCTCATGTAAGCTTCTAATCCCTAATCGAGAACTTTTGTTTGACCATCGGTTTGTGGATGGTATGGGGAACTAAACTGCAATGTGGTATCCTGAGCCTTAAACAGGTGTCACCAGAAGGTGCTAACAAAGAGGGGATCGCAGTCTAAGAAAATGGTTTTTGGAAAACTGTGAAGGTGGCAAATTTCTACCAAAAAACGCCTTGTTATGTTTTGAGCATTAAAATGTGTGGGTAAAGCAAGAAAGTGGGCGTTTTTGGTGAGACGATCGCCGATGACCCACATGATTGTGTGACCCGCCGAAGATGGTAAGTGAGTTATGAAATTCATGGATAAATCTTCCCATACTTGAGCTAGAATTGGAAGCGGTTGGAGTAACCCATATGGCTTTTGTGGCAGGTATTTCTTGCATTGACATGTGGAACATAACATCATCAGTCTACCTAAGTCAGAAAAAGGAGGTTGCAACTTGAGCTAGAGTGGGCTTGACACCAGAGTGACCTACTATAAGCGACTCGTGAGACTCACAGAGGACATGTTGATGAAAGCCTTTAGAGGATGGAAGAAAGAGTCAATGGCGAAAGAACAACAACCAATGACAAACATAGAAGAGACTAGGTCGCGGTTGGTCTTAAAGACAAGCTTGGATTAGTTTATGTCCTTCATTGGTTTTGAAGAATTGTTGCAACTCTTGGAAGAGGAGCAGAATCGGAGATGAGAGGGCAAACAGAAGTTAAGGAGTGGCAGCCACTTGAAGAGAGAGAGCGTCGACTACCAGATTTTGTTTACAGGTCCGTATAAATTTTGAAAGTCGTATCCCTATAATTTTGTTGTCCATTTTTGTTGTTCTGGTGTTTGAATTGTTTGGGTGAGGAGTGTGTTGAGACTTTTTTTTATCTGTAAAAATTTTGAAGTGGTTTCTCAACAAGTACTGACGCCACTTTTTGTCTGCTTCTGTGATTGCATACATTTCCCTAACATAAACGGAGGATGCTTGGAGACGAGGACACATTTTCTTGCTAAAGAACGAGAATGGGTGATCCTGTTGGCTGAGGACGGCCCCGACGACAACAACTGATGCATCTATTTTCGCTACAAATGGCTGGGTGAAATCTAGAAAACATAGTGTAGGGACATTTGATATTTGTATTTTAAATGTGGTGAAGGCCTGATGGGTTGAAGTTAACCATGTAAATTTTTGTTCATGCAACAAATTGTTAAGGGGAGCGGCAAGAGTGGCATAGTAACGGATGAATATTTTATAGAATCCAGTGAGACCGAGGAATCGGCGTAAGTCCGTGAGTGAACGTGGTTGAGGCCAGTTTTGTATGGTTGCAACTTTGTCTAGGTCGGGAGTTACTCCTTTAGGTGAAATGAGATGACTCAAATAGCTGACTTGAGTGGTACCAAAACTACACTTGGATAGCTTAGTAAAAATTTCTTAGTTTCTAGCAGTTCTAAAATAGTTTATAAGTGGGTGATATGATCTTGAAAATTAAGACCGTAAATCATAATATCATAAAAAAAACTACGACAAGTCGTCTTAAATAAGGTCGGAGTAGATCGTTCATGGTTGCCTAAAATGTACAGGGGGCATTAGTCAAGCCAAAGGGCACGACTAGAAATTCAAAAGGCCCATCATTGGTTTGAAACACTGTTTTGTAAGTGCCTTCTGTGTGAAGCCGAATTTGGTGATACCCTAAGTAAAGATCAATCCTAGTGAAAATTGTAGTTGAGCCTAGTTCATCGAGCAATTCATCAACGATAGGAATTAGGAAGTAGTCACGAATAGCGGCTGCATTTAGAGCCCTATAGTCAACACAGAAACGCCATATTCCATCTTTCTTTTTTATGAGGAGAACAGGGGATGAGAAGGGGCTTGTGTTGGGTTTAATGAAGCCATCTTGGAGCATTTCGGTAATAAGTTGAGTGATAGTGTCTTTTTGAGAATAAGGATAGTGGTAAGGTTTAACATTGATAGGGGTGGTGTAAGGAACATGGGTATACGATGGTCATGGGGTCAAGGTGGAGGTAGGTCGTGGAGTATTTGGAAAATCTTTTGATGTTGTAGGAAAATAGACTGAATGGTAAAAGGTAATGAGTATAAGGGAGAGGATGGAGTTTGTAGGTTGATTTGTAATGGGAGGGATGCTAAGGAAGGGTTTTCAATTGAAAACAGGTGGAGGGAAGCTATGGAGTTGGTGGAGAGGAATTGACAGGGTGATAGGTAGTTTGGGTTGGATTGGATGTGGTAGAAGCTTGTAGTGTGATTTGTTGATTTTGATAAGTGAAAGGAATTCTTGGGATGGAAAAGTATGCTTGAATTGGTCCCAAGGTGCACAGTCATTCAATCCTCAAGACTACATCAGTGCCCTCAATGGGTAATAGGTAAAAAGGAATGGTAAATGTAGGAATTTAGAGGGATATGTCCAGTGAAGGGCAGATTCTTTGGCATTGGTAAAAGTGCCATTTCCTACCATTATTGAAAGGGGGTTAGGTTTAATGGCTAGATGGAGGTGGTGCATGATTTTAGGTTGTAATATATTATGGGAACTCCTTGAGTCAAGAAGAATAATGACAGGTGGGTAATGAAGGCCTGTGAATTTCAAGGTTTGAGGAGAGGGTATCCTCACAAGGGTCTTAAGACAATGATTGAATTTCACTCTATTCCTAGGCACGAGCTTTCATTCGGTAATTTAATTCAGATCTAAAAATCAAGAGATATTTTTCGATATTTTCAAGAATCAATAATCGAGTTATGAACCAACACAACAGGCATTATACCGATATAATGAAAGAAAATATATAAATATTAAAATAGAAACTATTACAAGATAGTTCAAAAAGGTTTAACCTAACCCTAACAACAGAGAATTTAAATCCTCATAGACCTGAGGATACCAAACCTTATAATAAAGTAGTGGAATAAGAAGAAGAATCCACAAGAAATCCTAACACTGCTTCCAAAAGTGATTTTGACTTCCAATAACCTAAAATGCCTAACCCTAGCATGAGCAATTATTAAATAATATAGAAAATTTGACACTCATGTTCGGCCCAAGTGAGTTGCACCGGGTGCCACTGAATTCTAGTATTTTTGCAAGTTCTAAGCCCAACCTACGTCTGGCCCATGTGTAGAGTGCTTTTTCTTGCACCTCCAAGTAGTTCTCAGGGCACCTCCAAAATTTGTGAAACAGACAAAAATATCCTTAATTTTGTATTGTGTAGACCATTTTGCCCTTGCACCCTAATTCTTATAAACTCTTCTCCTTCCATCTCTGTTACTCGTCTACTGCGTCTGGTGTCTCCCCCTCATTCCGAGCTATGATTTGGGTGCCCATTTCAATCCGAAATCGTCGATTAACACTGCATTTTACAATTATTTGAAATAGGTAATCTATTATAAGATTTGTAGCGTATTTGAGGAGATTTCGTGTTTTGGAATTGTTTTTGTTGCGGAACCACCCATTCCGCAACATGTATACGGATCCGTATACAAGTTACGGAATGGGTGGTTTCGCAACACATTCGGACACCTCCCAATGAGTTGCGGAACCACCCATTCCGGAATATGTATACGGATCCGTATACATGTTGCGGAATGGGTGGTTTTGCAACATATTTGAACATCTTATAGTGTTACTCCGCTGCTACTCTGCCGCGCCGCCGTTGTTCCACTCCTCCGCCTCCGCCCCCGACGCAAACTACCCACCCACACTACCACCCACAACCTTGCACCACCACCATCATCTCACCTTTGATCTCCCACCTCCATTTAATGTTTTATCATTTCTCAAAATCAAGGGTAATATGGTAATTTATTTAAGGGCAGACTTGGAAATTTTTTAAATTTTGGAGGTGTCCCAAGAACACTTGGAGGTGCAGGAAGAAGCACTCCCATATGTATCGGGCACATTTCTTTAGAATTGCTCTTGGGTCTTTTTGCATCGGGTTTGGGTTTGTTGAGTTAGGTGTGGCTTCTTTTACTTTAATTTTTTTTTTCTTTTCTATTACTCTTTGAAGTCTTCCATCCTCCATCTTCTAATCTAATACTTTTCTGCTAAAAAAATAACTCAAAATTAGCAATTAAATCTTTTTTCTGTCTCTCATAAATAATTATTAACAAAATTCAAATAAAATTGAGAATTAAGCATATTTTAAGCAGGGAGAGAGTTGATTTTTGTCATAAAATAGGTCAATAATAGCATGTAAATAAACTCTATTAGGTAGCCCTTAGCCTAGAAATTTTCCATCCTTTTTTTCTCGAGTATAGCAGAATGCTTCTCTATTTGGGATCATGAATAAGAACATGTCATTGTACATAAACTTCATTGATTGGTAACATGTATCTCAGTATTTTCATCTTACAATTATGGATTGCGAAAGTACATACTTTCATCCTTGAGACTTTAATAATAATTTTAATATCTTTATTGTTCATGATAGAAATATTTTGTATTATAGGTTTCTTTATGATTTGAATATTGCACAAGATTCCAACATTGTCTTTGGACTTTTTTTAGCCACAATCCAATCAAAAATCCGGAAATAAAATGAACAAGTTTCAAAGTTGCATTCATCAATTTTCCTTGGACCCTATTATCACAAGTTTGTCAAACTTACTTATAACATTATTCATACTTTTCATTTTAATCTAACATATTATTTTTTCTATTATAGTAACCATTGACAACTCATTCTATTATGTCCAAAGGAAAATGTCAGTCATTTGGTTAAGGTCTTTATATAAAAGGCCCACATCAGAGTTGAAAGTCATAATGCACTAGTAAATTATAAAATATTTACTTTATTATGTTTTATATTCATGGTAACGTATAAGTGATTATTTAATAACGTTCTCATGCTTAATGCTATGAATGGACATAATACATTATGTTAAACACATTCTTCTAAACAACATTTAATTGTTATGTGCATTTATGTTGTTGTTATGCAACAATTGTATTAAATAATTTCTTATAATTTGATTGGGCTAACTCCAAAGTAGGCTAGTCCTTAAAAAAAACACTTTCAACAAAAAAAAAACACTTTCAACGTCATATTTATATTAAATGATGTTCAAAGTGATTATGTAATATATATATATATATATATATATATATATATATATATATATATATATTTTTTTTCTAAAAAAAATATATATTGTATATGTATTTATATGTGAGATAGATTTCTATATTTATATTTTTTGTATATATATTGATTTATTT
>Ga0123340_1004252_pt1 | contig 13552 bp, 8 predicted proteins | sample SirMexnodulemix_FD_89961 | JGI IMG/M metagenome (GOLD analysis project Ga0123340, IMG submission 89961) | Root nodule microbial communities of legume samples collected from Mexico - Siratro Mexico nodule mix | ecosystem: Host-associated > Plants > Roots > Nodule | place: Mexico: Nepantla... | reverse complement strand
AATTATAATTTAATTATTGATGAAATTTACTTTTCCATTCAATCTATAAAATATTATTAATTTTGTAATATTTAATAAAAAGATATATAACTCTTTTTCTCATATTCCAGGACTATTAAGTAAGTAAATAAATTTTTATATGTTAATTACATGATCTGCGTGTTATTTGTTTAAATAAAAACAGTGTTATGAAGTATACCGATAAACTCTTATCTAATATGAGTATATATACAATTTAAAATAGAAAATTGGAGGGTCATGGATCTGTACCTTCTAAGTTCCACCACTTAAAAAAGATATATATTAAGTTAAAATACCAAGATAACTTTAAAAATCCTTCTCTATAATATTAGTTGATAATTGCTTACCTTTGAACAATTCAGCAAAAGGTTTGATAATGGAGAAGTTGACTTTGTGGTATATATTTTATAATTGCATTACTTCACTCCACAGTAAAATTAAATGTTATAATAGAAGAGACATCCATCGATGTTGAAGTCAACCCTCATAAACACAATTGTTTTTTTGATGGAGTCCAAAATTAATTAATGAACTAAAGTTTTCACTTCAGATCTATTTGAAAGTTTTCACTCACTTCACATCTATTTGTTTTTTTAACAGTAAGTAGTTATTTGCTTCAACTGGTTCATTGAAAAGTAGTTTTTATATAAACAATACACCATTAGGACAAACTACTTAGAATCTATCTCTAAAATTCTCATCAGAAAGGAAGCTATAGTAAACTAATTTCCTAGCTAAATAATGTTCTTTTCTTTTATTATGAATTCTCGTGTATACGGAAAAGATATTATTTTATTTTCTTTAAAGATAATTTTATAATAACTGAGATAACTATTACAAAAATATAGAATAAAAAACTTTGATGCTCTTGTCTCATGCCCTGTTGTATTATAAATTTTTAATTAATTAATTGCTTATAAAATTTCTTCAGCAATGGCAATGAAGGATATAAAAGAAGAGTGGGAAGGACAATTTTGGAAGGCAATCTCTGTTGTGTTCTGTTAATATTGTTATAGTATTTATTTATTCATTTGTCTTCCTTAATTTTCTGCACCACCAGCCGTTCCTGCAGTTGCAGTTGCAGGCTCTGCACCTTTCTCTCTCTTGGGACACCATAGCAGAACAATGGAGCTCCAAACCCGGAGCAATAATGGCGAAAAAGCAAACCCAGAAGAAGACCCTTCCCTCTTCGAGGACATCGACAGCAGCTGCTCCACTCCCTACGTTAGCGCCCCTTCCAGTCCAGGCCGGGGACCTGCAGCCGGCGGGGGCTTCTTCTACAGCGCTCCGGCGAGTCCAATGCACTTCACCATAACAGCAGCTTCCACTTACTCATCCTCTTCCTTCGAGAAAACCTCCTCCTCCTCCTGCTGCGACTTTGAGTTCTCAGCCCGGTTCGGGTCGACGGGGTTTAACGGTTCGGGTTCGATGAGCTCGGCAGACGAGTTATTCTTGAACGGTCAGATCCGGCCCATGAAGCTCTCAACCCACTTGGAGCGTCCGCAGGTGCTGGCTCCCTTGCTGGATCTGGAAGAAGAAGAGGAGGAGGAAAACGAGGAAGTTGAAGAGCATGCACGAGGTAGAGATCTGAGGCTGCGCAATAAGTCTCTCCGGAGAAGGACGAGATCCCTGTCTCCGCTGAGGAACACGCCTCTGGAGTGGACAGAGAATGAGGATGTGGTGAGCGAGGTGAAAACGGAGAAGAAGGAAAACGTGACCCCTTCCAGTGGTGGTGCAACAGGGAGGAGTTCCAAGAGATGGGTTTTCTTGAAGGATTTTCTCAGAAGTAAAAGCGAGGGAAGGAGCAACAACAAGTTCTGGTCCACTATTTCCTTCTCTCCGACCAAGGATAAGAAGGCCCAAAATCATCAGGGAAATGGGCCGCCCAAGTCCAAGAAGCTCACAGAAAAGCCCACTAACGGCATCGGAAAGAAGCGGTTACCGGCATCGCCGCACGAGTTGCATTATAAAGCGAACCGAGCCCAAGCGGAGGAGTTGAGAAGAAAAACATTTTTGCCATATAGACAAGGCTTGCTTGGGTGCTTGGGATTTAGTTCCAAAGGATATGGTGCTATGAGTGGTTTCGCCAGAGTCTTAAACCCGGTCTCTTCCAGGTAAATTTTCCTGTTCTTATGTTCTCAATATTTATATAAAAAGAAAAAGTTGTACAGATATCATTGTTATTTGTTCTTGTATCGCTTTGGAATCGCTTAGTTGATTATTGTTGTATCGTCCATTTCCCACCGTGGATGAAACTTGAGCTTTCTTCCATCTCATGTCTCTGTAGATTCTCATAAACAGTATACAATGTTGTTTCAATGCTACTCACACACTGCATGTTATTTACTGTTTATGCTCGCTGTGCTAGATTAGACCTGAATAAGGGCATAATTGGTATGCATACATACAGCTTGTACTACTATCGAGAGAGAGAGAGAGAAGGATTACATTACAGCATTGGATTGTCATATGCTGTGTTGTTATGTTAATTAATGATAAGGTTAAGGGATTCCTCACCAATTGAATTGAAAATGATAAAAGGGAACAGTTACAGAGTCCACGTGGTGTGGGGAGGGTGTGAGGAGCCAGGGTAAGTGTGCAAACACAGTTGGAAGATGTTTCTGGTATAGCTCTAAGCAGACCCACAATTGAAAGATGCTTGTGTTTGTTGGCATCTTTGGTGTCCTAAACTTTTTGTTGTTTATGCAAATTGTACATCCGTCGGGATTCGGAATAGGGCAAATTCATGAGATCACCAACTTTGCCCTTGTCTAGTTGTAAATAAGATGATCTATCTGCTTGGAGTGGGGGCATATGGTATTGCATGCAACACTATAATTATTATGGCCTTATCATATTTGACATATCTTAATGGATTCTGTTAAAAAATAAGAGGCTGCAAATCCTGAGTGTGACACCTGTTTCTGAAGATGTGGACATAAAGTGGTTAAGATTATTTCATAATGAATTGCCAACAAATTTGTGAAAACTTGCAATCTGCTATGCTCTATGTTTTTCAATCATTTTGATCTTTGGTTTTCATACTAGAAAAAATAAGAGAAGAGATAAAATGTTGTTATAAAATTACTTTACCGAACTAGTGGTGCTATCAATTATTAGATTAACTACTTAGGATGAATGTCTAGTGATGGAGAGATTTTTCAAGGTAGGCAATGACTGAAGTATTGAGTCAATGAGGTCGGCCCAAGTCTGTGATAAGATGGTTTTGTTACAAAATCACACCACATTTTTTTTATTACTTTGAACAATTTTGAACTCCCTCAAATCTTGAAAGGAGAAAGTTTTTACTAAAATTGAAGTCTAAGTTTTTTAACAATGAACCTTATTAACTAGAATTTTTAGTTATGTTACTCGAAACCATATTGATTTTAACAAAATCTATATCAGAACCTATAATTTTTAGTTATTAACAAAATTATTTAATAGTGACTCGGCGCAACTTAAATTGTTTTCAATTCACATCATTTTTTAGAATAAGATAATAAATAAATATATTATAAAAAAAGGAAGAAATGCATACTATTTATTATTTTTATTTTTAAATATGTAAACTCCTTTAAATTCTTGTGAATTAATAACATTCTTTCAAATATTATAATTTTATATTTTATAAATTCTTTAAAATTTAAATTATAAATATTTTTATAAAAAACTTTAATGAATCATTATACGTTTAGAATGTTCTTGACAATCACATTCTTGATTAACTATTAACAATGTTGGTAACTTAGATATTTTAAAGTAAATATAGTTGAATTATGATGATCAGATTTGTTAATTTTTCCATGTAACCTATAAAATGTAAGGAGAGTAAAATAATTGTTGTGTTTGAGGGGGAATGGGTGAATGTAGCATAACAAAGTCTAGGGATGATGGAAGTGACACTCCATTTTGTCTGTTTAGGATGAAACATAGAGAGGAATGGGGAGGATAAAGGGGAGTGTGACGTTCAATCTCATAACATGAACAGGGAAAGGTGGGGGCTCCTCCTCCTCTGTGGACCTTACACAAACAGTACCAAAAACATGGTAACCTATTACTTCTGCTTCTGATCTGAAGGAGGTGGATTCCCCTAAGTCCACATCAGCTTTTCTCTCCCATCCTACAGTCAGGTGGTACCAGGCCCCTGGCCAATGACCTCATACACGTAATTCTACCTGTAATCACTGTATTGTTTAAACAAATACCACATAAAGTGGACAATGGTGCTAACAAAATAAGAAAAATGATTCTAATATTGTAAAAATGTCAAATTGTTTAAATCTGTTTGTATTGTGGTATTAGATTTCTAGTTACATGAATGATTTTCACGACAAATTAGTATAGAACTTCGAGTAGGAATATTTCAAACATAAAATACAATGAAAATAGAATTAATCTCACACCACACTCAAGCAGTTGGTTAGCATTAAGAATCAATCTCATACTCCTTTACGCATTTAAATTTAATGTAAGATGCGATCGAATCGAAAGTAGCAATACAATGCAACTGTATGCAGCAAGCTCACACTCACCCACCAGATTCGCTGTCTAGATCATAAAAACATGTTTAATTTGCTCATTTCATCATATGTTACGGAATTCTTGCTTTTAACTTTCGTAAAAATTTGTTACAAGACATCTTTAATCATAGTCTTTAACACATCATTTTAATATTGTGCTTTCTAGAAGAATTAAAAGAGATTAAAGATAATATAATTATATGAATTATAAAAAGTATTTTTTGTGTATAAACTACAAAAGAACTTCATAACTAAAGGAATAAAATGAATAATTAAACTAATTAAAAAAAAAACACATTTGTTTCTGAAGTCCAACAGATAATGTTATAAGCTTCCTATCAGCAGACAAACAAGCTCTGTGCAAAATATTTTTTACATGTGAGATTATAGTTGTAAGCTGATTGAAGGCAAAAACAAAACACAACATCGATCTAGCCTGAACAATTTAGAGTATGGTGATTTCTCATATGAAAATTGTACTTCGTTTTAATTATGGTGATTTCTCATATGAAAATTGTACTTCGTTTTAATTTTAAGACTCGGCAAATGATCATTACAAAAATGCGTGGGAAAGACTACTTATAGGAAATGGGACATCTAGAAAACTAGGGTGATAAAACCTAGAAACTCCGAGAATTATAAATCATGTCTCCCTGCAGAACAGAAAGAAATAACTCTTCTATCGCACTAAGATCAAGCAAATGTGGATAAGATGTTCTTCTTCAGAGTGAATTCATCTGCTTTTGCTGGGCTGATTGACTGCTTCAAAAGACAGAAAACTTCAGTCAGGACGAGTAATTTAAATTCTTAACACTAAAAATCAAAGTAATAAACAACAACCAAGTGCATCATTACAATTTACATAATCACCAATAGCAGCAGGGGTCTTAATTGCAGATTGAAAATGTAATAAGCGTTTGAAAAAATGAAAAAAAAAAAATGGTTCCGTTGAAGAGACCGGCATGACAATTGAGAGAATTCCATTTCAAGCAAAACTACGGATCTCTAATATGATATTTATAAATTACAAGAAAAGGTTTGGTGTCAAGCACCTGATTTAAAAAATAGGAGTAGCAAAAAGTTCTACCAATATATTCATTATTTTGATCTTGCTGTTTTATGCAGAATATAATTTCTGGTTTGTTCAACAGAATAAAAATGCAACATAAATATCGACATGACCAGAATATCGTTTCATAATGATATCTTTTCATCAGCAAGAAATGATTTCACATACTATTCTATCCCATGGAGTGGAACACACCTAATAATTATATTATGATATGCACCTCACATTTATAATATCTCACATTTATAATATTTTGATTACATTAATCTCAAATACATTCATGATATCACACGAAAATGTGATCAATTACCTTCTCAAGCATGCGGTCAAGACGAAGAATTTCATTCTTTGCATAGTCTGAACCCTTTTCCATACTCTTTTTAGCAAGTTTTAAGTAGAGGTTGCCATATCTGGTCATAACAAGAAAGGACGAATGTCATAAAATCAAACAAATAAATCTTTACAATTAAAGAAAGAAATGTGAGTAACATTTATGGCTTCACAATAATCACAATTCAAAATAAAATCTGAGAAATCATAACAGAATGGAAACATTAAATCATTCAAACCTGGCAGCAGAACCCTTAAGCTTCTTAACTTCCTCCTCGAGCTGGGAATATACTGCCTTCTTTCCATTATCATCAGCATTCACAAACTCCTTCACCAAGTCATCTAGAGATTCTATTATACCAGCCTACATAAGAATAGTGTAGCCATTATAATGATATTATTGCGGTCTCTTTCATTTTAATAAACATATGTGGTTAACTAACTTTAGAACTAAGCTGCCCCTTCCCATCACGGTATGTACCACATTTCTCATTGATGAAGGCTACAAAATCATCCAAATCACGACCACCACTATAATCTTCACCAGCTTTATTGCTCTTTGGGAAAAACTTCAGTGTAGGATAGCCACTAACACCATATCTGTATTGAAAAATTTCCAAATTAGGCACGCGTACTTCTTAAATATGATCAACCTAGCTTAAATAGGAGATAAACCAAAATGTCAAGGCACTCACTTCTCAGCCAAATTCTTATACTTGTCAGCATCGACGTTGGCTATAACTACTTCTTCATCCAGGTTAAATGCAGCGGCAACCTTTTCATAAGTCTGAAAAATAGTAACAACTTTATCAGGACAGGATAGACCTTTGACATAATCACAGGCAGGTGAAACTTATTAAGATACAATAACCATAAGCTATAATAGGAGTCTAAGCACCGAAGAACATCCTTACAGGGGCAAGGGCCTTGCAGTGACCACACCTATAAAACATTATTAAATTTATCAAAAAAAATATTCAAAATAAAAATTGAAAATGAAAAAAAAATCTAACCATATAATAAAGCAGATCATCTAGTTATACTTACCATGGTGCATAGAATTCCACCAGAACATCTTTTGTTTCATCCAAGACAACCTCATCAAAGTTACCTGGAGAGAGAATTACCACGCTGGATGGAGCAGAAGCTATCTTCACATTAGTACCTGCATTAACAAGAAATGTGATATCAATGCTAAATTGACTTATACTATGCAAAGAAATTATACTATAGAAATACTAAAAATGCAAGAGAGGTGCAAGCAACACACTCTTGCTTTTAAACTCTTTACTACGAGTGAAAATTAATTGAAAACTGTGAATCGTTAGTGGGGTTCCATAAATAATATGTGAATCCACAAAATTCCGTGATTTCAATAAATTTTAGCCAATAATAGTGTGCTCAACATAGTATATTGCTAACATTTCTTAAAATACCATGCACAACAAAGAATGAAAGACAACATCGTCACCCTACTACAAATAGAGACAGTAAACAGGGTGGAAATAAAAGAGGAAAAACATGAGATGGTTATTTTGTATTGCCAAGTATCAGTGTCAGTTCAGATACAATACAAAGCTGTAAGTGTTTTTAAAAGCCTTTCTACTGGAAAAAAAAAAAATTATCTTTCCCCTAGACAAGCTCTAAGCAACACTTTTACCTCTCATTGTATTAGGTACAGTGACTCAAAGATAATTCTGGATAATATTTCAACCAGTATGAATCAGTTAGGCATGAATGAAACAAAATTCATTTAGTTACAAATAGATGCAATGGGATGAAGGGATAACTTTCTCAACACGTGCAAAAAAAAATTATCTTCAACATTCTTGAAAAACATATTTATAGGCGCAACATTCCACGAAATGCAAGTTGATTACTATCTTCAAATCACCTCGCCAGATTAATAATAAATAATTCAAAGTATTCTAAACTCACAACCCCCATATCAGCATTTGAATCAATTAAAACACGCATATTTACATCCGCCAAATGGACACTGCAAGACATTATTTATACCTGCTTCAATGTTCACAAACGCAGCAAGGGCTTCTGCGGTGCGTGCTCCTTCATACCTAGAGAATTCAATCAAAAGCGGATATCAGATGCAATGAATAGCCACAAGTTAAGAACAAGAATATTCTGACATTTTCTATCAGAAAAAATAGAAAGTGCGAACGTAAAGGCAAAGTGCTCACTTTCTTGGTTCTAGAGATCCCTTGGGAAACCATTGAATGGTAGGGTAACCAGAAACCCCATATTTACTGCAAACGCTTTTATGCTCATCACAATCCACCTATCAAGAGATTCTACCGATATAAAAAAAAACTTCCGTTCCTAAAATAAAACGAATCATAATAAAAACTAAATCTCATTAAAAAACAACCAACCTTCGCAATCAAAACCGACTTCGTTTTCCTGAAACTCGTTCCGAGTTGTTCGTACTCCGGGGCAAGCCTTTTACAATGTCCACACCTGACATTGAAAACACAATTAGATTTCATAATTCGCAATGATAGAAACAGTCAAATGGAGGCGCCGTGAGGTTAGAGAATCGCGATTGGCGCGTACCAGGGCGCGTAAAACTCGACGAGAGCGGCACGATCCTTGCCAACCTCTTTTTTGAAGGTGTCCTCGGTGAGCGCAACGACGTCGTCGGCTGAAGCCGATGAGAGACAGATCATGAGCGTTATGGCTGCAGAGGCCACCATCATCCTCGTTGTGGAGCTCCACATTGTTCGGTTTGCTTCTTCGTCGATCTCTGTTGATGTTTTTGTGTGTGTTCGGTATGAATGTGAACGCACTAGCCACCCTCTTCTGTCACTACTCTCACTTTTCACCTCTTCTCCTTCGATTTGGTGTTGCTCTAACTTTCCTCTGTTTCTTTTTTCTTCTTTTCCACCTAAAGGGAAAATGAAATAAATACAAGCAAATCAAGAAAAAAAATTAACTAAAATCAACACAATAAAGTGGCTCTCGTTATTGATTTTTTTTTTTCCCTAGTGACCATAGTTTGTTAAAAGTTAGAGGATTATTAGTGAAGTTTTCTGGATAAGGCGTAGGTTTACATAGTTCTGTAATTTTAACATAACTTAATCAGTACAGGTCTTAACTTTCTTTTAGATTATTTTAATAATTTTAAGAAATTAAATATATTAATTTTTGTATTTGATATTTATTTTATATAATGAAACACCAATCTACAAGGTCTTTTTCTTATAATGAATCAATATTTAAGACCCAGAATTTGATTATATATATATGATTAGACTATTATATTTTATGATATATTAAACCTGTGATTGAATTGTAGATTTTTTCTATTGATGTACATGTTTAGACTGGCTTAAATGATATAGAGAGAGAGAGAGTATATAGTAGTGGAGATTGAATTCATCTGATAATGCATAATTTTACATTATACTTAGTACATCAATATGAAGAATTGATGATTATGACAACATAAAATACCTTTTGTATATAGGTTAAGAAAAAGTTATTAACTTTAAAGTTATTACTCTTACAATGCTAAGACTATTTAAGTTAATCATAAAATCGTGAAATTATTAACTAAATAGTTATTCATAGTATTGTTTGGCCGTTTGAAAAAATAAAAAGGGGTGTTGCGAGAATCGAACTCGCGACCTCTCGCACCCGAAGCGAGAATCATACCACTAGACCAAACACCCTCAATTGCTAATCTTGAATTTTTATTTTATACATATGAGTTTTAAACTCTTCTTCCTTCCCCCGCTTAAACTAGGGTTTGATAGCATCCTCTGAAATGTGCCCTTTATTTCAATCAATTATCAAACAGCTTCTGTGATCATTGTAACTGCCTCTACATTTGTTAGTTTTCATTGCTTTGCTTTGCTTGTATCAATGTCTAACACCAGTAACAATGTAAGTGCAGAAATTTGGAATCTCCCCCTTTCGTCTCCACAATCCGTCGATGATTTTGGAAGATTCTATTTGTTTTTCTGATTATCTAGATATTTGACTTGAATCAGGTGGCTGGGGTTGACAACACATTCAGAAGAAAATTTGATCGAGAAGAGTACCTGGAACGAGCACGGGAGCGCGAGAGACAGGTGTGTTGTGTTGGTGTTTCTTCTTGCCCTTTTTCTGCTTCTGATTTTAAATAGTTTAGGTTGCTTAATTGTGCGTGTGTGTGTGTTTAATTTTGAACAGGAGGAGGAGGGTCGATCGAAAGCTAAAGGTAAGTTACCTAATTCGTATTGAGGTTGGAGTTGTGTTTGCTTTGAGTGACAACAACAAATTCGTATTGGTGCAGCTAAAGGTCCTCCGGTGCAGAGGAAGCCCTTGAAGCACAGAGATTATGAAGTGGACCTTGAATCTCGCTTGGGCAAAACTCAGGTATGATACTGTCAACAGTGAATTACTAAGTTCAATGCTCTAATGGTTCTAAATGAATGTCAAACATCTATGCAGTATTTTGTTAAATATATAACCACTGAATGTTGTAGGTCACCAGAGGTACCAAAATGTTATCACATAATACTGCTATTCTGCTGTACTGATAACATGCAAACTTTTGCAGGTTGTTACACCGGTTGCACCACTAAGTCAGCAGGTACTTGCCTTTAACTTTTTCATATTTGTTTTAGTGTTTATTGATAATTTTTGTATTCAGGCACTTTTGGATTGGAAAAATGTTGTTATTTTCTCATTTTGATTTCTTGTCAAGTTTTGAATTCCTGTTGTTGACCTTAGTTTCTTTTGTTTGGGGATGTGTTATATGTTTAGGATCATAGGTGCACTTTTTTAAAATGAATTTCAAAATTTTCCAGTTTCATGTTGAACTTTAAATGATAAAATTTTCCAGTTGTGTCTTTTGACTCGTGTCCCTAAAATTTAACTATTGCCATAATTCTGGCTGTTAATTTCCTGGAGAGCAAGACATTACTGACCTCTCTTGGTAAAGTCTGGCATTATATAGCAGCACTGTTAGAAATCTATGGCATTTGTCAATACCCACAAATGATTTCCACTCATTTTGTCTTCGACCCATCACCAATGCGAATGCTTTTTGGTGCACAATTTGCGTATGGTTCCCAGCTTCAGCTGAATGAAACTACAGGACCCGAGATAGGATGGAAGAGGTATACAGCTGAAGATGAACATCTTCGCTGCCTCTGGCTTAGGGAAATTTTCATCCTTGTGATGTAGTTGGTAGTTGTATATATGTTAGTTGTGCATATGCGCCAAGGAATACTAGGAATAGGACTTATCCAGTGATTTCACAGTTTTTGTTTGCTATCTGGATGGTATCATTTACAATTTTTGGATTACATTTATTGCAGGCTGGATACTACTGCTCAGTTTGTGAGTGTGTGGTTAAGGACTCGGCAAACTACTTGGATCATATTAATGGAAAGAAACGTATGTAGTCTCTTTGGCATGTTTCCTCTAACTTTTCTATTTAATTGCTTTAAGTGCCTGTGGTTCACTCATAGTTATTTCTTTGTTGTCCCTTAGATCAAAGAGCCTTGGGCATGTCTATGCGAGTAGAACGTGCTTCTCTCAAACAGGTGCAACTTAAGATTGCCCTGTATTAGTTTTGAAGTCAAATGATAAATTCCATACCTTTGTGTGTCATGTAGCTCCTTAGTTCTATGTGTTCCTCTGCCTGACTACTAAATCTTTTGATGAAACACAGGTTCAGGAACGATTTGAAGTTCTTAAGAAACGAAAAGATGTTGGTAGCTTCACAGAGCAAGGTAAAGCATTGGATTGGAGAAGGGTTGGCTGTTATTTCATAGAACCGAACAATTTTAAAGTCTTGTGTATATTTTTTTCTCCTTGGCCTTAAATTGTAGAAGCTTAACTGATCTTTCGTTTCAGTGGTGGGTCTTGCACTAAAGTTTTGGGGGAACCGTATAAAAATTTGGTATATTTTAAATGATTAAATATATGATCTTTAGTTTTCTATGGTCTGATTTTTTTAGGAGAGTAATATGTTTTTTAAACGTATTCATGTGAAATTGTAAAAAGATTTGGCAGCTTGTCCACACCATAGTCCACCACTGTTTAAGATGGACTTGGTTCTTGAATATGGAGATTAACTTATATTGTTTCACAGATCTTGATGAGCGGATTTAAAAACAACAACAAGAAGAGGAAGAAAAAAAGCGTCTACGAAGAGAAAAGAAAAAAGAAAAGGTAAGACTGTGTACAGTTGCTTATTTTTAGTTAGAAATAGGCAATAGATTGGAATAAGCCTTTTGTCATCCTCCCTCCCTGTACCATCAAGTAAATGTTTTTTTATGTCATTTACTTGTTTTAGCAGTTAATAATTGCATTCATCTTTCTAATAATGATTTTCAATGTTATCTTAACAAATAAATATCGCTTTTTATTTCTGGCAACTTAGTGAATAACTCGTGTTCAATTTTTGAATTCAGAAGGAAAAGGCAGTGGAAGAACCTGAAATCGATCCTGATGTTGCTGCCATGATGGGTTTTGGGGGTTTCCGGTCATCTAAGAAGTGATGACATTCTTCATGAGGAATGAATTGTTATGAGATTTGGAACATTTATTTCGCAGTGGTAAGCTGAATTGATATCTTCCAGCCTCATTTTGGGTGGCATAAGCGGAATGGTTGAATAGTGGGTCACAAACAGTAGTATGCGTGGTGATATTCAATCATGTGATTTGGTTGATTCATGTACATTTCTTCTGATGGCTAACCTGATGTATTATTATACAAAGCTTGGTACTTGTACTCTCCTCTAGCTCCATCCATATGGGGAGTGACAACTTGACGTAGCTAATGAAAATTAAATATGAATATTCGATACAATCTGGGTTGTGGCTTTTTCTAGGGTATAGTTATTTTGATTGAGAGTAGAAATATGACTACAGCATTCTGCATGTTCTTTCATTATAAAATGCTAGGATACTGGAACATGCATTTGCCGTGGTTATGCGCTCTAATTCCATTAATCTTTGGTACACGACTACATCAAAAGTGGGAAAATTTAGGGGAACAATTTTTTGGAAGTGTTTGTACAGAAAAACAGAGTGAGAAGCAGAGATAATTATATTTATAAGAACTGTACTTTTTTAATGAAAGTTGTATATTGTTAGTAAAATAATTGGTATGTAAACCTTAATTCAAGGTGGAGTTCAGAAGAGAAATTTGGAAGTTTTGAAAAGTTGGAAGTTTTAGAGATTTGAGTTGTATCATTTTGAATTTCTTGCCTTTTTAACTGCTATGTTTGAATAAACTAATTAAATTATTTTAAAGTTTTAAATTTTGCAAGAAAATATTTTAATTTCTACTGTATTAGAGAATAAATATTTTTATATCAATATTGATAGAGAAAATATATAGTGGAGAAAGAAGAATGGGTACGGAGAAAGAAAATAAAATTTAAATATTTTCCTTTTAAGAAAAAAAAATGTTTGAAACTTTAATTATTCCCATCTGTAAATAATATTAATAGTGACATTTGTTTCAAAATTTTAAAACATTTTTCACAAAAATAAAAATATATTATTTTTAATTTTGATATATTTCCTTTTGTAATAATAAAAAAGAATTCAGATTACAAAAATTCCATTTAATTTTAAATATTTTATTTTT
>Ga0123340_1004248_pt1 | contig 13558 bp, 9 predicted proteins | sample SirMexnodulemix_FD_89961 | JGI IMG/M metagenome (GOLD analysis project Ga0123340, IMG submission 89961) | Root nodule microbial communities of legume samples collected from Mexico - Siratro Mexico nodule mix | ecosystem: Host-associated > Plants > Roots > Nodule | place: Mexico: Nepantla... | reverse complement strand
CTATAATATAAAAGAATTACATATATGAAATAAAAAAATAATATAAATTTAAAAATTATATTTTAATATATTTTAAAATTACGAAGACATGGGAAAAAAAAAGTGTTAAAGTGTAGGAAGAAGCACCCATCTCTTTAAGCAACCTCACATGTTTCTAAACTTTTTTTTTCATTTTATTTTTAAAACTAAAATTGGGCCAATACTTAAAGAAGAAAAGCCCAAGAGGGCACTCCTTCATCATTTTCCGTTGGCAATTGCCTCCTGCACCCCATCAAATGCTTCTTGCACCCTATCAAATTTTGAGAATCCTGTGTAGGATGTTCATGAATGGGCTTTCTAAAAGTTAAAAAATTTATTCCGTAAAAGGTTTTTGGAAGTCAATAAAGTAGCAATTTCATTTCAGAAAATATGATCTGAAAGCAAGAAAATGCATTTCAAAAAATGACTTTTTGAAATTATTTTTTATTCTAAAAAAGAACTTTCCAAAAATGTTTTTTTTACATTATGAGAAAGAAGTGTTTCGAAAAGCACTTTTCTAAAGATTTTCATAATCACTTTTCCGGAATGTAAAAAAAATGACTGACAGAGCTGCAACTCTCGATTCATCCCTTCGATCGCCACAAACCGCCGCCGTTCATCCTAACCCAGCCGTAGATTACTTTTCCAACAACACTAAAAACAAACCTATCCAAATCTCTCACTAAAATTCAACCTAAATCAATCTTAAATCAAATTAAAATAAAATTTTCAACAACTACGACGACGCCGCTCTATCTCCAAACAACACCACCACCTCCTCCCTAGTCACAAAAAAAAAAAAAAAAATATATATATATATATATATATAGCGAGGGGGTTCAGGGAAGCATCTGCCTTTTTTTTTGCTTTTTAAAAAAAATGTTGGTGCTCTTCATGAACAATAAGCCTTGCGATGAGATGGAGGGTTCTTTTGTCCCTGCAGTTTTCGTTGAAAAATGATCTTACTTTTTAATCTGTTTTAATAATGTAACAGTATATATTAATGTTTTAAATTAAAAGTGAAAAATATAATTAAAATAGTAATATATTTATTAGTAAGTGGTTTTTTTATTTTTTATTGGTGAGTATAAAATATGAAAAGTGTTTTCCGTTTACACGAGCAGCCAAGAGGAGGACATCACGTGTAGTTCAGTTAAGAAGCAACTGGGGCCGAATGGTTAAAAATCTTTAGGAGGAATAAATTGTAGTTTTGGCGTTAGAAAAAAAAAAATTATTGCTGAGCAGCGAAAGCAGAACGGCAAAGAGTTTTTCACACACTGTTTTTCACGGACAAGAAGATCGAGTGTAAATTGGGTGAGCCAACTCGAGCTCAAATATTCAGTGTGATGGGTCCTTGTCCAACAAAAAGCATAGTTGGCATTTATACGGCCATAGTTTCTTCTATCTTGTCCTCATTCTTCATACTGTTTTCTTCCATTCTTCCATTCAGACAACCCAAATTGTTTAACTTCAGTTTAGTTACGGACAATAATACCAAACAATCTCTTTCGAAATGAAATTTGTCCCTTTTCTGGGACAAATTGAATGCATCTCAGGACCACATGAACAAAACCACATCTTACGAATACCATTCATCATATTATCAGCAAAGCACTACTAGCAGAAGGCAAGCCATACTACTGAACGGAGAAACCATCAAAGGTTTTTCCCAATTAGTAGAATTAGTCCCACCTATTATTAGACTGTAATAATAATCAACTAATGGAGATCTACCAATAAAGGAAATGGAGTGTCAAAGCATAAAAATAACTTCAGTATTAAAAATTAAGTTCAGAATAATCAACCAAAGTTGACCTTAATTTATAAACGAAAACAAGAATGACTCTATAAACTCCCTCCTCCGCCCTTTCTGTTCATTCACTGAGTAGAAAAAGTCCAATTCCAAAAGGAAACAAGTTACTCAACAAAAATAGATGTATAACTTCGGTAGAAAAAGCGTTCAAGTGCAAGCGAATAACAACTATATTTCTGGGAGTTCAAAATCTCTAGGGCCACGTTAAAATGTTCTTTTTGATGTATGAGAAAAAACGGCAACATTGGGTTTAAACTTTAAACCTAGAAACTTAGAACACCATGAAAACTACCCAACCCCACCACGACTAGGCTGACCCTTTAATTTCCAAGTTAAGACTCTATTATGTTGGAGAAACCAAATATCACAATCCCTCAGAAGGATACAAAAGAAACTAGAGTTGCAGAAAAAAAACACAGAAGGAAAAAGAGAAGGGGGAAATCCCTCGGTGCTAATTGGCAATATATACCCCTTCTATTGAAAACCAACCAACACAAATATAACTCAGAAACTTTTCTTCAGTGAATTCTAGACCTAAACAACATAGCAAGACAAGCAAGAAGCCATAATGGTAATTTGTACACAGAAAAGCTCAATGAATATTTTTATTGCTTTGGTTTGACCAAAAGAATTGATAGCATCAATTAAGTCGTAAGAGATTGGGGTAGTTAATAGTGTTCTGGCTTGTTTATGAGCTTATTGCATCAAAAGTGTAAGGCTACATTACCCAATTAGAAGTTCTTGCATGATAATATCAGAATCCACAATATTTGTTCATAAAAGCTACACTACAAGGATGGAAAGTACAAAATATCGCATCCACTTTCAACTGAATTCCGTCAAAACACTAACTTTAGCAAACATTCTTTTAACCCAAAAAAAAAAGTTCCTTGCAGACACTAATAGTGGTTTATCAAACCATAGTAGATTAGCACATGTTTTGTTAATTCGTATAGAGCACCAATGTCTCCTTTCAACTAAATAAAATTATCAAGTGCATAAATGGCATAATAGTCATTGATAATACACTATAAGCTATTACAAAATCATACAAAAAAAGATTGAACACTAACACACTTGCTAGTTTCTCAAGATATAAAGAGATACTGGGCATAAAAACAACCATACCAAACTTATTAAACAGAACATCTCCAATCATATTCTACCTGAAATCACCAGATTGATACATACTTTATGCTAAACCTTGGCACCCAATTCATTGCTCTTATATCAGATATCTTATTATTAGAGTCTAAAACACATATCCCCTGGATTCATCTCATTAATCATTGTAAGAACACAAATATGACGGGGATTCTTTCAGCACAAATATTAACTAACCAGTAATTCTATCAAATCATGTATCACAAAATCTTTTTTTGACGCCCATTACACAATCTTCCATTTGCATCCACTAATCATATATCCAGCGTTAAAGTCGTCTCAATTATTCATATGTCCCAATTATTCATGCACGATGATTCGACAAATTACATTAGAAAGGTTAGCCATTATCAAGCTGAAAAAAATATGCATAATAGTAAAACCAATTGTTTGCAACGGCAACACTGCCACATGCTGGTATAACAATGCTTATACCCAACAATCGCTCAAAATTGATAGTAACCCAATAAAGGAAGAAGAAAAATTAAGTGCTCACAAAATGCCTCGTTCTCATATTGGCACGTAGCGTTTCAAAGCCTGCTTCCCGGTGACAGCAACTCCAACCAGGACACCGCCAACGGCGCCCGCAACCGCCGCCGACCGCACACCTCGAGCGGCGCGATACAAAACGCCAGTGCCAAGTCCAGCGGCGACGCTGTTCCAGACATCGTCAGTGTCCCTTGCCGCCACGATCCCGCTCTCGATGCCGGCATAGAGCAGGCCAATGACGCCGAGGCGGTTGCCCCAGGAGCGCCCTGCATGACCGGAAGAGTTGAGAACGCGGTTGATGCGGAGTTTGGCGGTGTCACTAGACTCGAATGACTTAACGCCTTCGACAAGGCCGGAAGCGGCACCGCCGACGGCGCCGGCGAGGTAGCCACATCCGGTGTAGAAGGTGAGGTTCTCGCCCCAGGATCGACGCTTGCGGCGAGCCTCCTCGACAAAGAGATGCTCGGGAGAGGTTGGGAGCTGGTAGAGGTTGCGAATGGGGACTTCAAGGTCCTTGTAGGGGTTATAGAGACGCGTTGGAGTCTTCGGATCGGATCCTGAGTCTCGATCGGGGGTCTGGTACGCCATTGCAGAGGCTTCCAGACGGCGGAGGTTAGGGTTAGGGTTTGCGTTTCTGAGAGAAAGGAACAATCACAGAGTTCCAGATGAACGAACGACGCTGTTTCGAGAGTTATGATTTGGGGTATGGCGGCGTGTTAGCGGCCCGGTCCGGTCTGGTTAGATTTTTATTTCCGGCTCGAACCGGAAATAAGAACCTTCTTGCTTCTTGCTTGCCAAGTATTTTCTTTTCTGGACTTTGTGTGCGGCAACATTTTATGCTCTTTTTCTTTTCTTGCACGAAAATAAATTAAAAAAACAAATTTTAATTAAAAGAAAATTGAAGGGTGGGTGGGATTGAGCTCTTTCTTTTTATCTTTTCACTCTTTCTCTGATTAAAAAAGAAAAAAAAATACTATCCATGCCTCTTTTTCCTTATTTTCTAGAAGCGTCTGGAGTTTACCAAATCAGAAAAAAAATTAAAATAGAACAAAAATATGAATACACTATTTAAATTACAACAATATTATTCTAAATTTAAAAAAATGCAAATAATGTTTTGTACTTATACAACTATATCGAACATACTAAATAAATGTGGTTAATTGATCTAAATGGAATATACAAACTTATAGAGTTTATGCCTTCTTATGTAGATCTATTTTGATTTTTTTTGTTCGTTTTCATATTAGGATTGTTATTCATTTGCTTCCTGAATATACATTATATAAAACTACAGTAGTAGAATAACATGAAATGGATGCCTTTACACCATGGTTTTGTCTTGCAAAATTTTTGGGAAATGTTATAAAGGAAACACAAATTTGGAGCACAAAAAATGGACATCTATAATGACTTTAAGTTTTTGTACATATTGTGAAAAAAATATGGATTTATGTATGATACTGAACTTTTGCAAAGTAGTGAGTTTTTCTCAACTTGTGTTTTGATAAAAGCATAAGTTCGTGCAATTAAATGTTGGAAGCTAGTCACAAACATATTTGTGAGGTACAATATCATTGTTAGTGACTACTTCTCCTAGATTTCGAAGCCGATTCAACTCTGGCAAAATGACAGAAGCAAGGTCTGGTCTATCTCGTTTTTTCATCTCACAACACTGTAAAGCCAACTTAGCATATAATAAAGTGTCCTCAACGGGCCAATCAGTGACGTTTGGATCAAGAACCTCTGAAAATGTACCTTTGTCTATAGCCTCTTGAACTAAGTGAGCCACACCCAAAGGAGGTTTTCCAGTTATAATTTGCAATAGCATTACACCTAGTGAATATATGTCTGATTTAACACCCAATAGTCCTGTTTGTTGATACTCTGGATCAATATAGCAAAATGTACCAGCTGCAGTTGTCTTATGGTATTGAGTGCTTCTGTTAGCTACACTAGGAGGCACTAGTCTTGCCAAACCCACATCAGCAATCTTGATAGCATAGTTACTGTCCAACAAAATATTTGCTGGTTTGAGGTCACGGTGCACAATAGGCTCAGGCTTTGTCTGATGAAGGAAAAGGAGGCCTGTGGCAATTTCAGATGCTATTTTGAATCTAACTTTCCATTGAATTGGTGGTGTGTTATCTTTTTGGAAGAGTCGATCTTCTAAACTTCCATTTTCCATGAACTCATACACAAGGCATCCATACTCTGGACATGCACCTAAAAGTTTAACCATGTTTGGATGCCTTATTGTGCTCAAAACACTAACCTGTCATGTACCAATTTCAGAAAAAAAAAAAACAATTAGTTAAAACCTATGTTGTCAAATAAAGAGGACTTAAGTGAATTTTTGGTTGAATTGTAATGTTCATGCTCCTTGTTTTTTGGAAAAAGTTAAAGTATGACTACCTCTTGTTGAAACTGCTTCTCCCCTTGGGTCATGTCTGGTCTCAGGGCCTTGACAGCAACATCAATGTGATCAAGCACCCCTTTGAAAACAGGTCCATATGCACCTTCACCAATTTTGAGGGCATTGTCAAAGTAATTAGTTGCTACTTCAATTTCTCTAAGACTGTATCTTTTAAATAGAACTTTGTTGTGTGCAATTTCATTTAGTGCTTTATTCTTATCTTCTTCTTCTTCTTCTTCATGCATGACTTTTAGTTCAGTTTGCTTTTCTTTTTCACTTTTCATTGCTTCCAGTTCTTTTGATATTTCAGTTGACTCCATTGTTGCCTTAGTCTTTTGCCTTCCCTCCTTTGCCAATGTCAATGTAGGCACTTCAACGAGCCTAGATTTTTCCTTGTCTCCCTCTTCTTGCCTAATATTTTCATGCTTTGTCGCCTGAATGATAAATATAAATCTTTACAAATATTGTTTTGGAGGATTATATTAGAAACCAAAGAGTGAGGTAAAATTTAGAACATGACATTACCTTCTTCATTTTTCTCTCTGTTTCGAATTCTTCTAATTTACTTATTGTTATGTCCATCACTTTCTACAAAATAACCAAGCTTTAATTATCCATTTATGATGGAAAAACCGTGCAAAAGATCTCAAGGGTAATACAAGATTACAATTGAAACTAAAAGGACGTACATTTATTCAATGCAATTTTCAGAGTAGGTTGACAAAAACATCATACAAACACTTTGTATTGTTTACATTGTTTCAATACTTTAGTCTAACGGATTCAACTGAATAGATTGAAAGAAATGAATATGCATACCAAGGTGGATTACTTTGTGATCATCTATTTTTATGATAGCCAAAATTATATAATGCAATATCACCTACCGGAGACTTTCTAGAAGATTTGCTCCTCCAAGTGCGATTGTTTGGATTGGTGACAACATCTTGGGTTTCATGTGATGATGTCTCACTCATTTGATAACCAAACAACCTTGAAGAGCCAACTCTAAGAAAAGTTTGATTGGCTGCATTTTGTACAGAACAAGTTTCATCAAATAGTTTTGGACAAGTAGCATCTCCATTGGTCTTGTGTAGTGTCACCGAAGATAACCCGTCATTGTTTGAGCCTTGCCAAAATCTATACTGCAGCGATTTTCTGTATATATAACAGTAAAAAAAATGTATAGAAACATTTAGCAGGCACTGAAAAAAAGTCCTGAAAAACCATTTGATGATTCATCAACATTTTCCTTTTTTACCATCAAATTATAAATATTTTGTGCTCACACACACCTGTTTAAATCTTTGGACCGAAAACCTTCCCTAATGATTTTCAGAGATTTTGATGGAGCGATACTAATATTTTGTGAAGGACCTGCTGGTCGAATATTCTGCACTTTTCTCTTTGATACGACATGCACCATGCAAGATTGTGGCAGATACTTTACCAAGCCAGTTGCCACATCTACATCTTTAAATTTCCTGTAGAACATATATAATCACCACTAAATATTTTTTTGTGCAGTCATTTATGATTTCTGCAGGAACTTCTGATTGCTTTAGCATTGCCAAGAAGAAGAATTTGCGTGTGGTAGTTTGTGAGAGAGAAAGATAATAATGACCTTATAAGAGCATTGGAGTGAGAAGCACCAACAACAACATTCTTGATAGAGTTGTGAATTATGTAATAAGTAAGCGCATTTGCTACATCAATGTCACGCAGAACTAACTCTTTAACCACGACCTGAAATATTCAATGCTCATAATCATAAACTGATATATAACATATCTAGGAAAGCTTTAAACTTTGTAATGAAACTAAAATAATTTCAGCACCCCTTTTCGTGCACAATATCCTCGAAAGGAAAGAAAAAACTGGTGCAATTCTTCTTCTGTTGGGGGGCGACCTTGCTTGGGGAAAACCTCAAAATCATCTACACAAACCAAATAAAAAGTATAAAAAAAAATAAAATCCATGCATGATATATACACTACCAAAAATGCTGCTATTTCTTGCATGCAACAATCTAAATTGTGTTCATTAGAAACATAACGCATTGGTCAAAGGTTTGAGGCATGAGTTTGAGCAATGTACTGTGATGTGAGTTCTTAGTTTTGACGTGAACGAGGGTGCAAGGAGAATTGTTCTTCACGAGATGTTCCACAGCCCATTTGACTGCTCGTTGGCTGTTCCGATCGGTATCAATGGCTATCAAGGTGGAGTCTTCTTCTCCTGCAGTTGAACCCATAATCAAGAACAACGTTGGTTTCACAAAATCTAATACTGTAATAACCAATGTGGTTGTTGTCTCTCATTGATTCATGTCAAAGGGTATTGAATATTTTTTTCTATTTTTAGCAGGAATTATACACCTGAATCCCGTTGTATCTTAAATGTAAACCCAACTTTAGCGTATTCACAAGCATGTCTCACACGCATACCGCTGTTCATCTATCTTCACATTCAACACAAAAATATAAATTACAGTAATAAACAAAATTATAGCTTAATTAAGTCTTAGGTTGCTAGTAAATTTGATATTTTTAATTGATTACAAATTTGCATTCTAAAGTACTTAAATTTTCCACTTCAGTGTATGTAAAATGAAATATGAAATTAAGTTTTAAGTTTTAAGTTTCTCGTAAACTTTAATATTTTTAAGTCATTTTTTATTAAAATTTTCTAATTATACTAAGAGTAAAAAAAAATATTTTTTAATTAAGTTTACATCCTTAATTGGAACGACGTGTCAATTTGATTTTATAATTTTAAATAAAACACTATAAACTTAAATAATAAAAAATAAAGTTCTAAAATTAGAATTATTTTTATTAAATATTTTTTTTACACATTGTTGATTTAATTTATATTTTAATATTTAACTTATAAAATCAAATCGTGTCATTCTTTAGAAATATAGTTAAAGTTTAAATCAATGATATTTTGTTTAAGACTTAAAAGTCAAATCATCTTAATTGACAGTAAAAATTTAATAAAAAAATATAAAATTTTTGGAGAGAGAAGATCATGTAATCAAATTTGTTGAGATTGACGATCATACCCATTTTAGTGTAATTTCTATTATTATTTTTTAATAGCCACTGATTATATTTTTATCCTTTAAAATACTATTATAAGCCAAATTTCTCTTCATAATGTTAGTTGTATATTCAAAGTCAATTTTAACTATTAATTGAAGGATTCCTTTTTATACGTTACTTTCCTTTTTCTTGGAAAAGAAGCCTGCGAAAAAGCATGAAACTTAACCTGCTTAGTTTTTATTCCTCTTATCATAAAAACTCATCAACTATTATTACATGTTTTATATTAGAATGAGAGAAATATATTTTTACATAAGCTATTTTGTTTCCTAAAAAACATATACCAAACACTAATTTTTCATTGAATACATATAAATGATCTAATCATATATAATAATTTAAAATTAAATATCATTGTACCATTAATGAAATGCGTAAACTAAAATCCACACTATATATGAAATCATTTTAACTTTTTTAGCTGTCTTAAATTCTATTTAATTATACATCATTCCATAATATATAGTTTCTGCACCAAAAATAATTAAATAACTATAATTTTTTAAAATTACATATTGTAGTTAAATTCAATTTTTAAATGTAAGGAAAATTCGAAGAATGTTCCTTGTACATAGGGTCAGAAGCTAAAAGATAAAGTCAAATAATATGTCTAAATACAGAAAACATGCTTTGCACAAAACGTAACAAAGGCCAAATATTCGAACATGCTTCAATCTTATTAGATTATGTTCCTATTAACTTAATAAACAACAAAAACACAAGCTGTCCGTTACATAACACGCTTTCTTCAACATTATACAAGTAGTCAAATAATACCTTTTTTTTTACATATAAGTAACCTAGTTTTTTAATATTTATTTATTTTATTTAGTGAATTTCATTTGTAAATCTTACTAGATACAGGATATATAAGCCTTGATAATATTATTTCTCTTCTTTTTTTTCTTTTACGTTCTATATTAATCCATGCACTTTTATTGTTAGGTAAATCATTTTTTAACTGAGAATCACACCAATTTTGTTTATTTTAAAAATGCTAATAACATATTTTATTAATCCTATTCATCTTTTTTGTTACTTGTCATTCTCATTTTTATCTTTATGCAATTACGTTACTAAAAAATTTTAAGATATTTTGGTGATCTCACCCGGAAAGCAAGGCTATGACCGCATCATCTTAGTGTATGATAGAACATACGTAATGTTTTTTGCAAGTAAACTATCAAATTAATCTTAAAAACGAATCTTATAAAATATTAATTACCTTTTTTCTGGAAACAGCTATGAAAAGGAATTGGTTTCTAAAATTAATAATTATCACTTGAAGTCTTAAATATTATGAGTGTAAGCTTGACTCTTAACTTTGATAACCAATTTCTGTAAACAAATTTGATAATCAATTATCATTTGTTTTCTTGTTTTGATATGCATATAAGTTAATTTAATCGTTAATTTTATGGTGCGCAGTTGAATATGGCTTCTAATATTAGACATCAAATTAAGAATGGTTGTTAAGTTTAGGAGTTAAATTGATTACCTTTGTAATGTTATAAACCAAATTTAGTAGATAAAATATTATAAACACAAAAAATAATAAATACTTGCTGTAATGTTAACCAAGTTGAAGGATAAACATGAAAGTCAATATTTTTTTTATAATATTGTAGATAAAAACTAATAAATGCTTGTAGTTTGAAGCTTAGTGTGTTGTCTTTTAAAAAAATCGTAACTAATTCAACTTATTTTGATGTCTTTATGGAAGCCATGTTCACAAGCAACACCAAGAAGGTACAATATTAATAGCAAAATCTCGGAAGTTGTGGGAAAAACAAGGTTTGAAGAAAACATATGCAATGGTATTATTATAAACTTGATGGAGAAGCAACGTGATTACGTGATATGGCATGAATTGAGTCAGTCCAATTATTGATCCATTGCAATAGTCTTCAAGCATAAAAATATTAATATTTTTTGGCCTTGAAATTTGACCATTTCGAAATGCACATGGAAAATAGTTTACACCATTTTTATTTTTTTTTGGCTGTGATTGTTTCTTACTTACTCATGCATAACATAAGAAATTGCATGTATACAATATTTCATTAAAATCATATAATAAAATATGGCAAAAAAATTAAATAATTAATATAATAATAATCACCTATTTATAAGCAAACAAAGAACACAAAAGTATTATCAAAACAAAGGAATTGTTCACAACGTTAAGCGAAAACCAAATGGAAGCAGAAGAAGAAGAAGATGCGCCACCAACCTTCTGGACGGAGAACGGCAGCCGCCGCCGCCTCCGCCGGTCTTACTCGCTGTTCCTCAGCTCCGGTTCACTTCTGATATGCGTTCTGGTGATTGCACTTGCATTCACGTTGGTCATAATTCCCACCATCTTTTCCACGTTGCACTCTTTCCCCTACCATCTTTTCAAGCCCAATTCCGTGAAGAAGAGCTGGGATTCTCTCAACTTCGTGCTTATCCTCTTCGCCATTCTTTGCGCCTTCCTCAGCAAGAACAACGACGAAAGTCTCTCCGACACGACACACCAGTACGAGAAACCAAACCCTACGACAACGCTACCGTGGTACGGGGAATCAGATCGCACGCCGTACAAATCTTACAACAGGCTCAGGAGTTTCAACTCCTACCCGGATCTCCGCCAAGAGTCGCCGTGGCTAGCCCCCGATGAACGATGGCGATTTTATGATGATACACACGTTAACGGTATTGTATTTGACTTTGAAGAAGACAGCGTCAAGAACGTAGATAAAAAAGAGGCTCCGCCGCTAGCGGCGTCTCCACCACCAGTTCCGGGGGAGGAGAGGAGTGTGGAAAGTAAGAATAAGGGAACAAGTGCAAGTAAAGAGTTGTTGTTGACATCTTTGAAGGGAAAGAAGAAGAAACAAAGACAAGGAAGCTTTGAAAATCTTAAGCATATTCGAAATTCTGATACTCATTCACATCCTCGAGTTTCCTCAGTTTTTCATAATCTGTTTCCTTCTAAGAAAAGCAAGAGGAAGAAACATGAATCTGCTACATCGCCGCATGTTTCATTATCCAAAACCGAACCAGTTCGTGGGAGTGTGGCTACTAGTTCCCTTAAATCAAACAAGAGAGAGACTTTCTCCAAGGAAAATGTGGCTGTTACTGGTAACGAGTCACCTTCGATCCCTATACCTCCGCCGCCGCCGCCGTTCAAGATGCCGGCGTGGAAGTTCCGGGTGCAGGGTGACTTTGTTAGAATAAATAGCATTAGTAGCTCGAGTGGTGGTTCGGCAGATGTAGAAGATGAAGTTGTGGAGTCACCAAGAATTGAAGATGGTGGAGAATCTGAAATCTTATTGTTCTATGATCCTAGCCCTGATGTTGACACAAAAGCTGATACTTTTATTGAAAGATTCAGAGCTGGTTTGAGGATGGAGGAGAAGCAAGGGATTGGTACATCCAATCTACGCCCTTCTCCAAAACCCAAAGCTGGACCAAGTTGAATTCAAGGTGCAAAATTGTGTCTTTATTCTTTGATTCGTTTATATTTTTGCTTTCTTTCTGAGAGTTGTTCTTAAGTGAATTTTGTTCGTTCTCACGTATGCATTTCAGTCCAAATTCTCTTGTTTTACTTTTTTTTAATGTATATAACGCCTGAAATGTTTAGTTCTGCATGTTGTGCAGTGAACAACACATCACTTTGCTGTGATTGGTTTGCCTGCTTAGGAAGAGGTTAACACAGTTAATAAGACAATGGTTCCTTCCAAAAAGCAATGCCTCTCGGGAGCGGAAATAGTAGAGTATAAAAATGCTGAATCCTTGTATTTTCTTGATTATTCAGCATCCCTCTCTAGCTGGATTCTACTTTGAAAACCTAAAAAAGTCTTCCTTTGAACCTGAAGAAACTAAGGCATGCCAAACATTCTTGTTTAAGGAAGGTTTGTGTAGTTTTTTCAAAACATAGAGTAGTTGCTTGTATAAGTTCAGTGTAATACAAGGAAGAGTCTTTGCTCAATCTTACACGAAAAGTTGTATACATTTTTCTTTTTGAAAAAGATATAGAAACATCACTTGCTCGCTCTGTTGTATTCGGTATTAATGAGTTTGATCATGCTGTGTAATATGGCCGGAAAAACAAGTAATAAATTTTCCATTTTAAAAGGGAATTATACTGGTTGCCGTAAAATAAATTTACTGAAGTCGAGAAAGAAAAAGGAAAAATAAAGTTGTCCATTCTCAACCATACTTTTTCTATTTATAATACTTGTTTTCTTGGTGTGTATTCCACGGCTGTGTTTTTTTATGTCACGAATAAAAAATTATTTATTTTTATTTAAAAGTTAATTTTTAATTTGTTTAAAAATTAAATATAAATAAAAAGACGTCTAATTTTTTGTGTCACTGAAGCATATTTATACATAAATTACTTAAATATGATATTAAATTAAAGAGAATAGTTAAATTGTCTTAATATAGGATATTTAAAACAAATATCTTAAATTATATTTTAGTTAGATGCCTATAACTTAAAATATATTTAGAAGTCTAAATTATATATCAAGGACCTAATCATTTGAACTAAGCCGATCTAAATTACAT
>Ga0123340_1004241_pt1 | contig 13564 bp, 10 predicted proteins | sample SirMexnodulemix_FD_89961 | JGI IMG/M metagenome (GOLD analysis project Ga0123340, IMG submission 89961) | Root nodule microbial communities of legume samples collected from Mexico - Siratro Mexico nodule mix | ecosystem: Host-associated > Plants > Roots > Nodule | place: Mexico: Nepantla... | reverse complement strand
TTTTAAATATTTGTATTTTTTTTTTTTTTTTTTTTTTTTTTAATTTTTTTATGATTTTTGTCTTTGGTTTTCTCCTCTATTTTTTGGACTGGGGGGTTTTTTTTTTTTTTTTTTTGCATGTGATATCTTCTAAAATTTATTATATTAATTATGATACTGATGTTTCAAAATTGTTTATTTTCTTTGATTTTTCTTTCCATACTAATCAATGTGGGCAACACTTATTTCCTTTGTCTTCAACTCTACCGAATCCTTTCTTATTTATAGTTTATTTGTTCATGCTAGAAACAGTAATTTTGGGTTCCTTATAATCTCCTATTTTTTCTCCTTGCCCTAAACTGATGTTTCTAAAGATTGGTTTATAACTTTTTTACTTTTTGCTTCCTGTACTGCCAGTCTACTTTGTAGCTTTTCCTTTTAGGTTAATTTTTTTTCCCAGTTTGCTCATAACGAATTTGAAGTTTCTAGAATGGCTTCAATTCTGTTGCCTTTAATGCTGTACAATGAAAGTCTATATATGAATGTTTCAGGTTTTATGCCTTGTTGATGGCGATGAATGTAATCATATTTACTGTTGTTTAATTGTTTATGTGGCTTGTCAGTGGATACTTATTATTTCTTTCTGTATTTTATAATTGTATAGATGTCTCAAACTCATCATTTTTAATGGTGAAATGGAGTCATGAGGATAATATCCATAATTTTCAGAAGTTGGAGGAGACTCATCAGGTCTGTACCTGTCATGATTGTATTGATATCTATAATGACACATTAATCATTTGATTGTTAAAATTGTTCCACAGGTGCTGCTAAGAAGGTTTGAACATGAAAAACAGAAGTTGCTGTTGAATACAGGATCCAAAGACAGTTCATCATTTGTTGAAAATTCAGCTGCTTGTTGTTCATTTTCACGTGAAATGTTGTGCCAAAAATCTGCATTTGAGGCCTGGCAGGATACATTCCTTCCAGTTGATTATACCAGTTTATTTTGGGACATGAAATTACTGCAGAAACTTACATCAATTCATTTGGATGATCTTGAAGGATCACACCAAGTAATATTGATCACAATTACCTGTTTATTTTTTCCAGTTTCTTCCATATGGTTGCTTGGCTGTGCATGTTTGATTGTTTACTCAAGCTATGCTCTTATTAATTGGGTTATTGTAAAAAAAAAATTCTTTATCGATATTGAATATTTCTTTGTAATAGACTGATGATACTTTGGACATCTCATTTCATCCTGTAGTGAAATTAATACAGTGTTTGAGTTCTGTTTCTATCAATAGGCAAGGGTTCCTGAACTTATTATATTATGCTGAACATAATCTGGAAACTTATTTTCCATGTTTCTTTGATTCTGTTAATAGGCTGTGGGATGTCTATCAGAGCTTTTGGATTTTGCTTTGGAATTTTCATTGAGTTTCTCATCAAGGCCTCCGCAATCGTTTGTGCCACACCAGAAGATATTGTTGACCCTTAATGCATGGGCATCAGTGGATGCAGGTTGGTGTAAAGGCTTGAAGGAGTCCAGTTTTTCCTTTCCTTGGTTAATATGCTGACTCTTGAATTTGAACTTATTTCTCTATTTGTTTTTTTTGGGGGAGTGATACAGTAAATTTGAAAATTGCGAGCTTTATTCTGGAGATGTGGTTTAAGTGGCACGAATCTGTTTGGGTATGGTTCCCTAAATTTATGAGGGTATGCACTAACTTGGCAAATTGCGAGCTTTCATTTTTAGTTTTTTCTATTAATTTGCCTTTTGACTTTTTTTATGATATTTTTCCCTACACAGAACATTGCAAAGATTGATGGCTTTGATACAACTGCGCTACCCCACATGCTCATTGAGCCTTTCAGTGCATCAACTGTGTTGCAGATCACGTGAGTTAATTATATAATTTCGTTATACATTCTTGTTATGTGCTGGTTATGTTGAGTTAGTGGAGCTTCCAATAAACTAAGGTCGTTAGTCATTACTAAAGTCAATATTGGGGCTTCATTACCCATAAGCTATCAAGTCATATTAATAATTACCCATAAGCTATCAAGTGATTTTAATAATTGGGGCTTCGTTACCCGTTAGCTATCAAGTCATATTAATAATTGGGGCTTCATTACCCATAAGCTATCAAGTCACGTTGTTTGTGAATATATACATGACACGGGGGAGAAATTTGTGCCTGAAATCTTCAACATAGTTCAGTATGTATATCATAATTTCCAAAAACATAATTCCTGGAAATTAGGATTAGAGGAAAATATATGAACTGGTAAGGATTGCAACCTTTATACTGATGCATATCATTCTTTCTATTGATTAAAAAAAATTCAAATAATATGACATACATAATGAGCCCTTATTTACGCTGCCCCTTAATATCCCTCCATTTTCTTTTATATATCCACTTTAAAGGAAATGTAATTGATTTTTTCGTTTGTGTTAAAATTAGTTTTAACCTATTTATTTGACTACTATTATTTCTCTCATTTATAACTAGTCTGTAAAATATTTAAGAATTAACTAGAGGTATGGACATGGTTGAGAAGGCATTAATTCATACTGATTAGATTTTTAAAAGGACACTAGCAGATATCTTCCCATAGTAATATACACAAGAAAAGAAATTATTGGGGAGGGGTTTAGCAGATATTATTTGACATGTATGCAGCTAGCTGTTTTGCATCTTATGGATTTGGTTGAATGCTTCTTTTTAGTATTATGTGGTTGTTTTGTTGTATATGACTATTTGTTAACTAATGTGAATATTGAACATCTGTTACTGAAAGTCTCATCATCCTTTGGATATATTTTCAGGCAAAGCACACATGCTATCAAGGAATTCTGGGTACAATGTCTCAAGTGTAGAGTTACCTTGTTCAATCTGTGGGATTGTTCTCATCATGGAACATATCTACCTAATTTTCTTTTATCTGCTGCTCGCTCTCTTTTCCAGCAGGTAAAATTATTGTTTTACTTGTCATTTGGCCTAAATTATTATATACTGATTCATTCCTATGGTATGATTAATGCAGATGATTTATGCACATCGAAAATCTTTTGATGCGGATCAATTTGCTAGAATTAAATCTACTTTTTCTTCTTCTGAGAAGAATGCACTTACGGTATGTCTTTAGGATATGCTGTTATGCTTTAGATCTCTCATAAGTATAATATGCCTCTATTTAAAAAAATTGTGAACTCTAATTATAGTTGAATAAGAAATACATAATAATTATTGGTAAAATTTTCTCCTTTGTATGTGTATTTATGATTGTAAAATAACTTCTCAAAATGTTTTGCTGAATTAAGAAAGAGAACCTTCTCAAAAAGTTTTTCTTACTCTCATTCCCGTGTTAACTGAATCTAGGAAGAAAGCATCTATTTGCTGGGCTCTCTTGTTGCTTCATCAAGACATCAAAGGTTGAAAAACTCCGTGCAGAAGTTCATAGTTCCACTGCTTAGAGAGCTGTATCTTCAGACTAATGCTGCAGGTAAAAATGTATAATAACTGACAGTGATTTGTATATAGCCATAAAAGTTGAGTAAAATTATAAAAGCCATCTTAATGCAGTATTCTCCTGCATTTAAATTCTTTATTATAGGTGTGACCTGGGAGCATTAAATACCTATTATATATGAATCTTTTTTTTTCTTGTTTAGAATGTTCTCTCTCATGTTTATATTTCTCTTTTTTTTTTTTTTACTTTCTTAGTTTTCAATTTTACTATTGGTTGTGCATGGGCGCACATTGGAGCATTACGCATTCACCTATTGCTTAGCTGTAATGAAATTGATCCTGCCATGAAGTACTATTGCAAGTACTCTCAGCTCATGGAAACAATATCAACACTTGAACTTGAAATTCAGGTATTCCATGAAGATCTTTAAATCCATTCATACTTGTCTCTTTGCTTAATATTTTATTACTTCTACTAGTTTGATGATTTATACCAAGGTTGTATTATTTTCTATTTACTAAATTCATTTAGGTACGGAAAGAGTGTGGTTATTTTGCTGGACAGTTTTTGACACGAGAGGCAGACAAAAGAAAAAGAAAGAGGATGGAAAAGCTTCAAGCAGAGTGTCGGAAGCTGGAAAAAAAGGTTTCTACATCCTTCTGTTTTATTTTGTTTCTTGGTGGTTATATTTTTTGCATGTTTTATATGTAATTATTGGCTTTCATGATTGCCATGGACTGGGTGTCAAAAGCTGCAAAGTCGATGTTAGTTTTCTGTTTTTTGTTTGAAGATTGCATTGAGTTTTTAAAAAGCTTACTACTTTATGCAACTAATTTTGTTTAGAAATAAATTGTAGTGATGTGTGATGCAATAGCAAAATGCAATGGAAGAAAATGGTGATTTGAAATTGTCTATTACGGTTCCCTCCAATGGAACCTTTTTTTTGTTGTCAAATTTCTTATGGAAAAAAGGGTAGTTTCTTTGGACAAACTATTATTATTGGCAGTTTTACGTGTCAATTTGTGTTGTTGTAATTTTAGTTGAACTCTGGTTGTGGTACTATTACACTATAGATATATTCTACACCTAAGGCATCGATTTGATAAGCACTGGCAGTGTATGCAGGTCTTACCATGTGTATTTCATTACCATTTTCCACTGTATATTAACATCCAGTCCCTTTCTGTTTCTATTTGCTAATTTGGAAAGTAATTTACATTTGATCTCTTTCTGTGCTTTGCTGCTCTCATCGTTTCAAGTGAATGATGAAAATTGATGACGGTTGTGTTGGCCTTAGATTGTGTTTCGTGCTGAACCATGGAAATACAAGAAGTTAATGAATGAATGCAGTGACTTTCTTAAACTCGTTGATGGTTTGGAAGCTTTGCTGAGTAGGGGTACTGCTGAGGAATTACAACAAATTATTGACCATGCTTGCAGTTGGCAGGTATTACTACTCATCTATTTATGAATAAAAGGTGGAACACATTGTGATGACTTATCTATGCACACTGTATGTAACTTTGGTGTAAATGTTGCAATGCTTAGAATGTTTTTGTTCTTGTTAAAATTCTGAATAATTTAATTGATGATAAATGCATGTTCTCTTGTCTGGTTCAGAGTAATGTATAGAATTAACTGTAGGTCATGGTAAAGCTTGTTCTTCCTTAATCGAGCATTTTCATACACACACACACACACACACACATATATATATATATATATATATATATATATATATTTATATTGTTAGATCACATGTCAATTATAAATAAGGCCAGAATTACAATATATAAGTGGACACAAAATTTTTTGTAATATTGAAAAACTTTTTTATGATTTAAAATCTTATCAACAAATGGACAAAAGGTGCAACAATGCCTATCTTTGTTAAGAGTATATCAATCTTATTGGTGCTGATCCTTATAATGTCATCTGCAATAATTTTATTGGGACAGCTCATTATTGAGATGGCGAATGCTTTGGACAATGAAAGTTTGGACTTAACCATTTCTTGTCGCAACATGGACCGTAAATGCTACCTTCTTTATCCTAGTGGTTTCCATGAATGGATTAATAATGGTGCCACTACAATCAGAAACCCACCATTCCTTTGTTCCTCATGTTTAACATGTACACTCCATCTAGTGATTATGATTGTGAAGAGTTTCATTGGTATGTCAAAGAAACTGGACCATATAGGGTGTATTCCCGTCCCAACAAACCTACTATTTGCTCTAATTGGGATTGAAATATGTTTTATCTTAATTTACGGTGTTAATCTAGAATATAGGGTTCACAATTTAAAGTTTTGTACCCACATATTCCCCTATTCTATCATCTTAATAAAAAAGTAATATCATTGATTGGGTGAACAAAAAAACCCTCTTGGGTGTTAAACCTATATAAGAGACTATGACATCACTTCTAACCCAAAATCTTAAAGCAATGCGTTTTTGGATCTTCTTTCTTATATGTTCAAATTTCTTATTTCTACTCAATATGAGACTGAATCTCACTTGATCAATCTCCTCCTCAAGTGTGAGTTCTTTCCACATTGGTACATTCCCCTCTCGAGTGGAAACATTTTAATCCATGAGTATCTTAGTGATACCCCAATTCATCAAAATGTGACGCTCGTTCGGAACTTTTGTCAGGAAGACTTTCAATATAGGGACTACTCCATATTGTAGTCAACTGAGTCGGTTAATAAGACAAATAATTGGTTTTGATACCACTGTTAGGTCTGTTGAGGGGGGATTCACCAGAAAGATTTAACAATAATGAGACATGAGCCAAACCCATATAAAGATCGTGACATCTCCTTTATCCTAAAATCTTAAGACAATGAGTTTATGGGTTTTTTATATGTTGCTTAGTTTTCTCATTTTTACTCTATACGAGACTCAGACTAACACTTGAATTCCTAATATACATATATAATTATAGGTCCTTCATAGACTTAGTAATGACTTTCTTGTTGTCTTAGGTTAAGAGAGAAATTTGGGGTGACACCTGTATAGGATAGAACAAATGGTAGAATTTCCCTTTGATGGCCTGCACATTCACAAAGAAAGGTTTGGTAAGGAGAGGAAACGGGATAAACGACAGGCTGATTACCTGGAGGTACGGAGATCCTCAAAAACTATAGGCAAAACCATTTAGTGGTAGATTGTTTGTCTAGAGTAGACGAGTGATCTAAATTGTCTTATGTATTTATTATGTGTTTTTAGACATGACGAGCATTACAGGGAAAAGTATGATCAAGGCATGATCTCAACACACATACTAAAATTTGATTTATGAAGCATCCATGAATTTAGAAGAAACCAAATATATTAAAAAATCATATCATTGTGGGTTAAAATTTCCCGGCCTAAGGATGTACTTTGACTGCAAATGTTGTACCACCTTTTTCTTTGACTCTACATTTGTGCTAAGATTATCTGACATTCTAAAAGATTTTAATTGAGAGGCTCAACTGTTAATTGTATTTCGTAATGTTCCTGAAGTGTACAGATAGTTTAGCTACGTATGGTCTGAGAACTTTAATTTTTAATTGGTGGGTTGATGTATATACTATATCGTCTCTTAATTTTCTGGAGATATATGTTCTCCCACATTTCAAATTTTTTTAATGGGCTTTGTTTGGTCACCATACTTCTGTATTTTTTTTTATTAATTGTATTAAGAATGCTGCATGCAACCCGTATAGTTATGCAATAGCATTCTTTCCTTTTGATTTAAAAGAAAAGCAGTCCCTGTTTTGTGATTAATATGGAAGTATGAAACCGTACACATCCCAATTACTTTGATCCCTTGAACTGCTTATTGTTTGGAAGTGAGGAAAGCTATCTGGAGATAAAAAATATCATAATAAAATATGATATAATCCTTACTGTTCAATATAAGACAAAAACAAAAGGAAGATACTCTTTTTTCATTTGCTAATCTGGAAATTACAAAACGTTATCTTTTTGAGAGCCCTCACATGCATTTTGTTGAACTCATTACCCTTCTCTCATATTCTTCTTTGGATTTTGAATTGCAGGAAACAGCTACTTGCTTTATCAATCGATTGACGGATGAGTACACTGCATATAGTGACATTATTCAACCAATTCAGGTTGCTGTTTATGAGATGAAATTTGGACTGTCACTGATTCTGTCATGTATCCTGGAAAAAAAATGTTTGAATGCACTTGGGAAGGAAAACATCAATGTGGTTATGGTATGGTATTTCATGAGTTTTTGTTTTACTTGAATTTATTTTATATTTGTTTGGGAACTAACATGATGAGCTTGACAGGAAATGATATACACACTTATGTGCTTCCCTCGGGCTGCTTCATGCAAGTTCATTTCCGTTAAGCATGACAGTGAGTTGGACATGCGTCCTGCATACAGTTTAGAGTCTGCCACAGGCCTTTATTTGGTGGATATGGATTTGATGGAAAGGCTTGTTACTCTTTCAATTGACGTTGCTGCTGATAAGATGGTAATATACTGTTGAATTAAGTTCCTAATTCTAATTCCCTAACAATATTTTGAATTGTGTGATTTCGGAATTTATTTGTTTTATTTGTTGGTTGTATCTGAATCTTCACAAACAGGTATCTGTGGTGCAATATAGAGCTGCTATATATCGGAGCATTTTTGTTCAAATTGCGCATCATATTGCTAATTCTAAAACAATTGATGATAAGTCGTACATGGTCAGTTTCCTTATTTTGGTTTTTCTGTTAACAAATTCATTTATATTTGATTAAGACATTCTATGTTTTCTACTTCAGCTCTTGCACAAGATATTTGATGAGTTTGCCAGACTTTGGTTGAGTATAAAAGCGTACGCTAAGTCAAAGAGTGATTTTGACGCTCAACAGTACAAGTTTAGACCTCGAGCTTTTCGAATTGAGAGTGTTATTGATGTTGAATTACCACCACTTGGAAATTCATTTGCATCTGAAACATTTTTTGAATGGAAGGAATTTTCTTCTGATGAAAATTCTGCTGACAAAGTAATCCTTATATGAACTTTGGTTGTTTTATTTTTCCTTTTGTTGATTCCATCCTGTACGTGTTGGTTGTCTGAAATTAAATGTTTATTCAATCAGATGGTTTCTTCTGAGGAATGTTTCACATTGGATGAAGAATGGAAGCAGCTGGAAGAGTCTATCCTCAGTCATGTGGTTCTCATTCACAATCAGATATTTGGATCAAGTGATCTAGTCCAGACTGTGAGTCTTTGATCTTTGTCTTCTTTATAAATTCAAGCTAGAGTATGTTCTGATTTGAAGTTAAATTTTTTTATGCTAAGTTTCCTAGTTGATGTATATTGCTTAACTTGTGTTTAATTGTGTAGCTGGTTAAAAGAGGTCAGGCTAATTTTTACTCTTTCAGTGTAGTGGTTCAATGAATTGAATCACCCTAATTAACCTACGGTTGATACATATGTCTGTGAATGAATTACTGTGTATGATTGCTGAGTATGCTGCCATGAATCAGTTGTGACAAAGCTTAAGCCATTGTGTAAAAATACGTCAATAGTTTTATATCTAGTGTTCTCCTTCAAGTTCCCTTTGGGGCTTGATACTTGGGGCTTGATGCATGGTGGCAACCTACATCAAACTTCAAACCACATATTTGTAGAAGCTCTAATACTATGTGATTATCAATTTTTCCATAACCCTTAAGCTGTTGGGTAAAAGCACATGAGTGATTTTATTTTCTGTAATTAATGATAGTATTGTTTATTGGTCCATCCAGTAATCACCGTGTTTTAGGAACACTATTTTAAGCATGGTAAAAAGCCATTTCTAGTGCTGATATGTTATAGATTTTTTTTGAATCCCCTATGGTCGTAACACTTCTTTTTTGGTTCAGCCTGGAATTTTTGAAGTTTCTGATGAAGATCGGTTGTATTCCTTTATGGACTCATATTCATTGGGCATTGATTTAATTAAAGGTAATCTCATCAATACAATTTTTTGAAGAAAGTATTTGAACTGCTCATTGCTTGTAACATCACGTCACATTTTCCATTCTTTATTTTGTTTTCTCAGGTGTCCACTCCATAAATTTGCCCAGTTTAGATGCTAAACTCATGCCAGAACACTTATTTTATCTCTGTTTAGACTACAGAAAAAAGTATCTTTTGTCTCACAAATCTGCTACCAGATATAATTTTTACAAGGTGCCTAACTCTTTTTGATTTTTTGGAGCCTTTTATCTGTTTCCCATGCTGTTTTCATGATTGTGTTTTCTTTACATTCTTTCTGGAGTCAAGGATTCAAATGCTCCTGAAATGGTACATATGTTGAACGTACTTGGACCTCTCCAACAGCAGATTCTACCTCATATGAATGAGTGGGAAGTTCATAATGATCTTCAAAAAATTTTGGATGTGATTGACATGCTATTGACTCTCCCATCAGATACTCCTTTAGCAAAGGTAGTGAGCATGTACATAGATATTTGTGTTTATAGTACTTAAACTCCTAGTTTTGATCAATCCTTGATGGTTATCCATGTGTATATATCATTTTATTTTCCTTCAATGAACATGATTACTGAAAGATTTTTAAATGTGCTCCCATTTATATTTATCAAACATGAGATATGTTTTTTTAATTATATTCCCTTAGAAGTGTTTTATTTTGAATGCACGCTCCTTAAAATACAAAGAACATGTTTTCATTCGTGACTTTACAGCTTAGTTTTAACTATTCTCTCCTCTGTAGGCTTTTTCAGGGTTGCAGTTTTTACTGCACAAAGCTGAAGTTATGCAAGAAAATGGTTCAAAGTTCCCCTTTCCAAGTATGTATTTTCTTTTAAGTGATAAAGCTGCAACTATGCTCTTTGGAATTACTAATTTTTTTTGTGTTTATATGAATTGTAGATCAACTCAAATCTGTTTATGATCTGTTGTCATCATGGCAAAAGATGGAAGTAGATTCTTGGCCTGCTTTGCTTGATGAGGTGATGGATCAGTATGAGAATAATGCAGCCAAAGTAAGTAACTTGGCTTTTCGTTGTTAGTATTGTTTTGTTATATAAAGCACCCCATTTCCATTAAAGAAGATAGAAAGAACAATTAAAGATCCTAACTATTCTGTTTCAATCCATTTGCATTCAAATTACAACAAATCATATTTATTCCATATCATATATAAAGCATTAACTGAGCAACATTGAAAACATCAAATTTGTTGGTTAAAATAATTATTAAATTTAATTATTACGTGATTCTACTTAGTACTCAGCTATAGGTGTTACATTTTTTAAATTATCTTTAAATTCCGTGAGTCATTATTAAATCCCGTGAGTCATGGTTCCTGTCAAAAACAATATCTAACTCAAACCAGCTTAGGATGGAATTTTCTTGTAGAATTTGGAAGAATCAGGTGATGCATTTAGCATCGAAGGTGTCTATTTAGTCAATAGAGGCATGACATTTCTAGTATTGAACAGAAAGTTTCTCCTGCTTTACCAAAACACTTTTTTTAGCAACTAAAGTTGCCTTAATTTTGATTAAAAACATTTATCAGTAGATGTTTTCCTTGAATACTCTTTGAACCATTGTGTGTCCTATCGTAGATTGAGAACTTTGTCAAGATCACATTGTTAAAGCTCACATTGTTGGTCTTCTATTTAGTTTTTTTGTGTCTTGGTTTCTAAAAGCTTCTTTCATCACCATTCATTTGCCGCTGAAATTTTTTCACTGTGTCTGGAAAGTTATATTTGTTGCATAGGCCTTCATTCGTAATAAAAAAATTCAGTTATTATTTCAAATATTAATGTTGTTGTGCATGTTAGTTGGCAATGCCTGCCACTCGCTTTTACGCAAATTGATTTTCCTTCTTAGAGCCAGGCTGTTATCAATTGGACCCCTGTGGAGTGGTGCAAAGTGGCCTTAGGCTGTTAGCAATAGGATGTTGTGTTTTGCTGTTGGTGGACCCATGATGATGATTTTATGCTACCATTGTGGATAATTACATCTTTTGTGGTTGCTCCTTCTAGGAAAATTCCCTTTTTGTCACTCTTGTGTCATTGTACTTTTTTTGTGTGTTTCTGTTGGTATTTCTGCTCATTTACATCAGTTCTGGGTTTCTGATTGAAGTGAAAATACTCAAATTCTCATCTCTTGTTTAAGAGCTCGGCCTTTTGATGTTGTTATCTTTCTGGCTTCGTTGAGGTCTTTATTCCCTCTCTCTTTGTTCTGAATCTAAGATTCATGATTGTTTGTTTAGACCATTACTTTTGTATTGTCAGTTGAGAATTTCTCTAAATATGGATAAATAATTTCGTTTGTATAAATAAATTAATGTATTATTTATCTTGTATCTAGACCTTGTGTATTATGGCCATTCAACTATCTGCTATGCCGCCACAGTGTTTTTAGGGTTTGCCACTCCGTGCGCAACACATCTTGATTACATGGACTCCAAGTCCATTGTTATGCCCTTGATTGTCTTATCTCTTTTCAATAACTCCTTTAATAAAAGAAAAGGATCTTCATCTGGCATCTTTTTAATTTTCTTTGTGGGATGTTGGTCACTTAAATATATTTGGGAAATAGGCTTTTTTTTTATCTCAATATTTTTGTTCAATATATGACTCACTTATTTGTTTCTTGATTTTGTTGCAGTTGTGGTTTCCTCTGTACTCTGTACTTCTACCCAGCTCTTTTGATTTATCCATTATCCAAAGGCATGTTACTAGATTAAATTCAGTCTGTTTGCAGCTTCATCTTTTAGATTTTGTGACTTTCTTTTGTAGAGTTTGTTTTATTTTTGCTTTTGTGTTTTGCAGCCTTGAGGACTTCATACATACGTCAAGTATTGGGGAATTTAAGAAGCGTCTTCAGCTTCTCTTTGCATTCCTTGGTCAAAATCATATCAGTGCATGTTTGAAAATTAATTCCAGGTATAATATGTTTCTCTTGCAATTAAGTTTTCTTGAAAAAAAAAAGAAGAAAGAAAGTCATATAAGCCAGTAGAAAGTACAGTTGTTTTTGTTCTTTTGACGCATCATATCTTGATGTTAATCTATAGAATTAAATGTAGAATATGTTACCTTATTTTAAAATTTAAGTCTGAAGTCTTTTCCTCATTATTAAACACTGCAGTTCTTGTCAGTTGGAACAGTCAACATTCTTGTACAATATCTTTGGATTTTATGTGCAGTTCTTACCAATGTAAGTTCTTTTTACTTATTGTTTCTTCAATTTATTGTCTTTTTTTCCCCCTGCCTTAATGTCTCTCCGTGAATTATGCAACTGACTGCAGAGTATTGAAGTACATTGATGCTAGTAGGAAAGAGGTTGGTAATGAACTAAGTAAACTAGTGAAACTATGTCAGTGGGAGCATGGCAAGAGTTATTTATCAATTGAAAGCATGAAAAAGAGTCGGCAGAAGCTTAGAAAGCTTATACAAAAATATACTGTAAGTTTCAGGCTGTCTATTTGATTATGCAAAAGCAAATTTGAACATGTACAACTCTTTTTCCCGTTTTTCACTATTTCTTCTTACTGGTTTTAATTTTATTCATCAAGTATTGCCACTAAAAAAATAAAGTTAGCTATTAGAACATTCATAACTGCTACACATAATTTATTGGCTTCTTTCTACGGCTTTGATTTCCCCTCAGATTCAAAATTATATACAGCCAGAAATAGTTGAGGATTTTTGTAAATTTAATTATAGTAATTGGTTGGATAAAATGTTCTTGCTGATCACTGATGGACCTCGGTGATATACCGATATATTGTCATAATAAGTACTGTTATTCTTGAATGTCGGCTGTAGATATTTATTTCCAACTACTTTGGGCTTGCTTGGTACATGCATCATAATCTTTGGTCGTTAAAGTACTTCAATTCAAGTTATTTTCCTTTTTGAGGAATATTAAGGCTATCTGGTTGAGGAACTGTACATAATGTCCTTTGTGATGGGGTATGGGTTTGAGTATATTGACTCTGCGTTTTTTTTTTTTTTTTTTTTTTTTTTTTTTTTTTTTTTTTTTTTTTTTTTATTTTTTTTTTTTTTTTTTTTTTTTTTTTTTTTTTTTTTTTTATTATTTTTTTTTATTAATATTATTTTT
>Ga0123340_1004239_pt1 | contig 13566 bp, 10 predicted proteins | sample SirMexnodulemix_FD_89961 | JGI IMG/M metagenome (GOLD analysis project Ga0123340, IMG submission 89961) | Root nodule microbial communities of legume samples collected from Mexico - Siratro Mexico nodule mix | ecosystem: Host-associated > Plants > Roots > Nodule | place: Mexico: Nepantla... | reverse complement strand
CCCTACAATTCAAAAGCTGTTTTCCGCATCTCATAATAATATATGTTTACTGGAACACCACACTCTATGCTTAAACATAAAACTTGCATGAAGAAAAGGGAGAAATAAAAAGTATTTGCCGATGCTAACGACATGATAAGACATGGATCCAACACCACAAAAACACAGCCTCCATTTTCCAACCAAATATTGATAAACAATTTTGTTTTTAAGAGTAGCCTGTCTTTGGTCGAATTTATTATATATTACATCTAATTTGATTGGACTAGATCTGATTTATTTCTTTTGTCGACATTCGATCCAATTGAATTTTATAACATGTGGTCTGAACAACTGAAATCGTACACGACTTCATTATGTTGTGTCTTAACATGACTTAATCATTTACTAAATAAAAAAAATTACCAATTTTAGGCATTATGATGCAGAATTGCTCCATGAGAAAAAAACCTAAAAATGTGAACGTCAAAAAAAAAAAACTTAAGCATACGTAACATTATCTTTGAAATTGCAATCAAAATTATTTGAGTCATTATTACACCAAGAATGTCGAGAAACATTTCTCCAAAATCGCACACTCTATTGTACAACGTTCCTACAATTCAGAAGTTTCATCCGTAGCTCACATTATTTTACATATAAATGCAAACCTTTGATACTTATCGAGACAAGAAGAATGTGAAGCAAAACCGACAAACCAAAAAAAATTGTATGACAATTACACAAAATGCCACATGAAATGATATGACAGAGCATAGGTTAGGTCCTACAACTTATCTCCTTGATCACTTGATCGTGGAACCGTAGTTAAAATGGCCGTTAGAAGATCAAAGTATAGAGGAAACTGTGCCACAGCATAGAAAGTGACAGGAAAAACAGTGGCTGCATAAATGGGGTATAGAACCGTCTTGTATCTGTGACTAAGCAGAAAAAAATGGCCGGTGCAGAAAGAAATAAACATTGCAGCAATGGATACGAAAAGAGAACTCAAACCAAGAAGAAGTTTGAGTGGCAAATCTCTGCGAAAATCTTTGGCTTGCTTTCGAGAAGTGAGGATGGTAAGGAACATTATGAGACCAGTGACGGAAAAACAAAGTCCAATAAGCGAAGCAATGGCAAATACATCGAATGCAGGCTTGCCTTCTAAATTAGGCCTTCCTTCTTCGTCGGTGCCACCAGGGATGCTGTTGGCTGCAGTGAAGGAAACACCAGCAACAAGTGCAGCCACTACAGAACAAGATTCAGACGTATCCTTCAGCCACTCCCCACTTTCCTTTATGAGTTTTTTATGTGTTTCCTCGAAGATTTCCCCAGCAGTTTTCCCCTCCTTGCCGCTTCTAAAGGAAAAGTGTTGTGGCACAAGGCCTTTAATATACTGCTCCAAAGAAAAACAAAAGCATCAACATTAGTATAAATATTGCAGTAATTTTCATTCAGACATGTACTAATATAATGGTGATTTTCATTTAATTTATCATAGGTCACAAAACTAATATTCGGTCAGCTTGAGTAAAATTTGTCACAATGTTGGTACATCATGGGATACCTTAAAAAAATGTCACTAGATCTAAAGATCAACGTCAGAAAGTGTAAAATTAAATTAAAAGTATATTAAGCAACAAAAAGACTTCGTGTTTGTCTCTACCTGAAACCACTTTATATCCCACACCATTTGTAAGGCAGAACCAGCTATCTGCCAAGGTTTATCGCCGCCAGGAGCATATGCTGCCAAGTGTAACATGGTGTTTTCATCTTCATCTACTGTCAGAATTAAGTTATTCCAAACTTCTGGTTTTGACTGCATTTTTAAACTCTCAACAACAAGGGGTTGCCTATTCAGCACAGCCACAAGCAACACATTTTCTTTCTTGGAGTTAGTGTTATGGATTACACTTGGAATTCGATTTAAAATTTCATTCACCATTTCAACTATGCCATTTCTTGCTGCAACCAAAAATGCTGTCTCCTTTTTGTCAATCTTTTCTCCTTCAGCTAGTTGATCGGATTCCTTCTTCATGGTCTCACTTCGATCTACAGCCTTTTTTTCATCAACATCTGTTTTACTTTCTTCTTCCAACCATCCTAATTCACTGGTTTCACCTGTCAGATCCAAGCCTAACAAGGAAAAGTAGAGGCCGTTGTACTTCTTCATATAAATTGAACATACATATAATAATTTATAATGATTCAGGTTTTGCACATTTGAGGTTATAGAAAGACGAAATAAGAAGCTTCAAGAAATTTTAATAAAGAACTGTTAATCCTTTAAATTTGAAGCTATAACTTTCCGAGTTATATTCTTATATACCTTGTTTATATTGGCTATAAACATTATACATATCTGTTTCAACTTTCATATCGGTTGGGACACCTCCACTTCCTGTGAATGCTGCATAAGGTCTTTTCAATAGTGCCTTCAAGAGTTGACGACTCCATTCATGCCTCTTCTTTGTCTTTTTTATTTCCTTTAATTCTTAAAAAACAGGTAATATCAATGGTGTTAGTTAAACCATCTTGCCCTAGATCAACATTTAACAAGTAGATCCTAATAAATCAAGAAAATAACGTGAGAATACATACCCACTCCTGAGAGGCCAAGAATATGTACATATGCAGACCTAACAAATTGTCGAGAGGTTTCATAATTTGGAGGCAAAAATCCAACGTGGGGAGTTCCCAATTCAATGGTACACTTTTTCAACGGGTTTTCTGAGTCATGCGTGTGCAGTTTTCCTTGACCAAAAGAAAAATGCGTCAGAAATTTAAAGCTCAGAAAATGAATATATAATATGTAGAAAATAAAGGAAACAAGAACACCATGAAAGGACCGTATCGACCAACTGGAATATATATAAATTTTAAAATATAGTGACCTTTTTATGATAAAAAAGAATAATAGACTAACTTTTATAATATGAGTGACTCAAATTTAAGGTTTAAACATAACAGTTATAATAGGGCAGCAAAGATAAAGATGAAAGCAAATTAAGTGAAAAACTTATAAACATAAATATTATAGATATAGAAAAAAAAAAACTATAACGAAATAATATTTTAGTAAGCAACTTTCAATTTGAATAAAACAAGTTTTAATAAGTTACTCTAATATAGTTTAGAAACTAATTTATTTGTGTTATGAAACACACCAAGCTTCCTTCTTTATGATCGAGTTAAATCGCTAGCCCTTTTTCTGAACTACTGTCTATGAAGACGTGTGTAATAAAGTAGGTTTGAGTAAATATTAAGTATCAGTAAAGAAAAGAATAAAGTTACGATGATATAAAGAGAAAAGAAGAAAGACGATATAGCAGAATGAAAGTTGTTCACATACCAAATAGAGTAAACCATCGAGCAAAGAAATCATATAATGTGGCATAGTTCTTTGGATAATCCACTTTATCCGACTTGGGATTCTCCCTTATCTTGCCCAGATTCGCTTTCATTTGTTTTAAAGGGTCCAGTGGTTCTACAAGTATACCTTTCACACACAAAAACGTATGCAGCATATATAGATAGAACTTCGTATTTATGACAGTAAAAATGCATATTTTAAAAACTTACGTACTATTTATGTAACAAATTTTTAGAGCACTTTTTACGGTATTATAAATTGGAGGTCTCAAGTTACTGTAAACATATATTTAAACAAAACATACACCGTTTAAATCCGAAACTAGAATACAGTTATGCTTGGAAACATAGTCCTTTTAACCTAGTTCGTGATGTTAATATTACTTACAGTGATACAGGATTCGCTTCCACCATGAAAGTTTAGTAGCACTTTTGAAAGCCGAGGGCCTGGTTGCAAGGAGTTTGAGAGGAGTGGATCCTTCTTTATTCTTATGTGTACTAAGGAAATCATAGTAATGCACTATTATCACAGCCAAATCTGCACCATATCCATAAAAATATATATACTATTCAGTATATATAGTGATCTAAAATATAGCAGGAACAGAAGATAGGTATGAGAAACATACCGAAATACTCTCTCCTGATAGCACAGTGAAGAATGGTGTCACCATTGTGCCGCACAAGATCTTGCAAGGGAGCGCTGTGGTCCGAAACGTTAGAAAGATAAGCAAAGGCTTGCTTCTTCCAGTTGATAGCAGCTCCAAAGAGAGGTGTCTCTCCGTGTTTGTTCTTTCGACTCACCAAGTAAATCCTCTCCTTATTCGTTCCTATGATCAACCTACATACCTTTGCGAAACCCCTCGAAGCCGCAACATGAAGAGGGGTATCCCCTCGATCGTTCTCCATTTCCAGAGCCTTGATCTTCGGTAGTCCATGGCTGTGTCTGATAATTGCATTCACAAGGTCATTAACCACACCTTCGTCCAAATCCACGGCCACGTGCAATGCAGTGCCCACGGAATCGTTAATCATTACCGTGTGACATGCTGGGAATTCGTTGTACATGTTCACAACCTTCGGCCATTTCCCTTCCAATGTGTATTCCGCCAGATAGTCACTCACTTCATCTGATGAATTGTACGACAACTCCTCCTCTGAATTTCCAGGATCCATGGCCGAACTGGAAGTTCAAATAACGACAATGTATGTTTGTCTCAAGTACTGAAATAATGCGTTACTATTTTCTGCATGCGTCTCTTATAAACCAAATAAGGACTTTGATACTTCAACTTCACATTTTTATGTCATGTCACTTTTTCTAGGTGACAAGGGAAGAATAATTTTTGGAGATAGTAAGATCTTTGAGGTTGTTAGGGATGGACCAATCGTTAACGAGACTGTTGTGAGGACAGAAAAGAAAATATTCTACCCTACGCACACTTCATCTCAGGCTTTCTTTCTCTATTTTTTTCGCCAGCGGGGTCACAAAACTGGTACTATTGGATTCTTAAGAAAAAAAAACATTGCTTCTTTTACTTCACTAGAAGTACAAGTTCCATTAACTTCTTCCTTTTTTTTCTTCGACCTGCTGATTTGTCAGGACCCTTTTTCTTTAGCCTCTTTTCACTGTTACTGAACAAATTGCTGTTAACCTTTGCCGAAAAAAAAAAAAAAAAAAGTTGATGTTAACCTGTCTGACTAAGTGCTGAAAAATGGCATTTTATATGGTCTTCTTACTGTGATGGAATAATTAAAGAATGAACAATCAAGACAATGAAGTCATCAACTGAGCAGATCAAAGATAAAAGCTATCCACTACTATTACAATGTTTTGATCCTCAAATTAGAATTAGCCAAACATCAACTGATCATTCTAGAAACATCAAGCACAATAAGGACAAAAGCAATCACCATGGTACAATAAAAACATTTGCAGGAAGGCCTTTTGTCTATGGGCTGAGATTTGGTTTGAAACTGATCACTTAATTGGGATGGTCCCTTATCAGCCATGACATGGTGAGGCATATAACCTAATTTATATATAAAGAAATGAGAATAGCAGAACATAATAGTCTATTTGAGCCTAAATAGAAAAATGAAGAATAAAGCCAAAGGTCTACATGATGCTCAAAAGCCAGCCACCATTGTTGATATGAAGATTAAGAAGGCATTAGCATTGAAATAGTTTTTGGGTCTTGATAACATATATTTGCAAACATTGAACAAGATTAATAGTCAAAGTAATTGTTATACCAATTGAAGATAAATTGAGGCAATTTGTTGCAACTAAAACTATCTGGCTCTGGATAACATATTATTTGCAATACATGCCTTACGACAGTCCCTTCAACAGTTTTATCACCAGCAATAACAGTTCTTATTTTTTCTGTCTTTAAATAATTTCTTTTGGTCTTAAAAGTAAATTAAATAGTACTTTAAACAGTAAAATAAACTTATTTAAATAAAAGTTAATAAATTATAATAAACCTAAATTAAATCTAATAACATATAAAAGAAATAGAAGCATAACACTATACCTAAAAGAATCTAAAAATAAAGACAAGTATGTCTAATAATGATAAAAACATATCTAATGTTACACAAATACATGTTCCATTACGGTAAAAGTTTAATAATAATTTTTTTATCAATAATAAAAAATATATTAATTGGAAGTATAAGAAAAATGTTTTAATCTTATATAAAAGAATAATACCTACTCACAAAAACTTCTATCTTAACCCCTACTTTATCAGTTTTCCTGTTAGAATGCTATACGAAAAGAACAACCAAAACCTAAGATACCACATCACAGTATTACAGTATTATATTCAGTATCCTAGCAAATTCATTCCCCTGTATTCCACATCCTGTTATATACTTCCCCGGCTTATATAATGTCTCTACATAGTAAGGATTTCGGACCATGTTCTCTGTTTTTCTGCAGCAAATCCATTTTCTTTTGTTTAATCTTGTCCCCTTATGTTATATTTGTCTACTATTGTTTCTGTCACTGCAGCACAAATCTGCCTTCTATATGGTTTCGTCATTGGAACAAAACAGATCCACTAACATTAATCTGCCAATTTATGAAGTGATTGTTATTTTCCTCCAACTGAACTGATTGGCTAATCGTCTTGAATTTGCTTTTAGTTCTGTTCCCCTGGGTGAATTATGTTACCCCTTCATCACTGTAGCTGCACCTCAAAGAACAAAATCATACCCTCCTGCAGCATCATTTCGTTTTGATTATTTAACATCATCACTTCATAACAAGTTATCTGGTTGTGTTACAGCTAATTTACCTTCAAACTAAAATTTATGTTACAAAATACTATAGCCTTTACAAGCTGTCAAAGTAAATTAATCATGAACCCACTTTTAAAGGTTTATTAACTCTATAGTATCCTTTATTTGCTTTCCTTAGTTCCACCTGTAGAAAACATAACCAGGTCCTATGCAGGCCAGAAATATGTTAGAAGATGCGTCTTGAGATAAATGGGAGGACAAATATATTCTGTTTTAATAAAAATGTGTGATAAAATCTAACTCATTTAAGGAAGAAACAATTAGAATTTTAGTATGAGTTTCTCACGTTGAATAACAGTTTGAAGCCAAATTTATTTAACACGTTACACCAGTAATGTTCATAATTTTTTCTCCTCAATCGGAACTTTACAAGCAAGCAACACAACGTTGGTACAATTCAAAAGCTATTTTTCAAAGGTAAAACAAATACATGATTATTCACACCAAACTTGCTTGGTATGTGCCCGGAAAACAAGTTCACAATCACTGTTAAAAAACAAACTTGACTCAAAAAGGAAAATTAATTTGAATGACAATTGCATGAATGATGAATCCAACACAACACAAACAATTACATGCAGTAGCTTAGCTCCTACAACTTGTCTCCTTGATCAGTTGCCCATGGCGCCGTAGCTAAAATGGCAGTTACAAGATCAAAGTATAATGGAAACTGCGCCACAGCATAGAAAATGACCGGTAAAACAGTGGCTGCATAAATGGGGTATAGAACCATCTTGTGTTTGTGACTAAGCAGAAAATAATGACCGGAGCAGAAAGAGATCAACATTGCAGCAATGGATAGAAAGAGAGAACTGAGGCCTAGAAAAACTTTGAATGGCAAAGATTTGCGAAAATCTTTGGATAGCTTTGGAGAAGAAGGGATGGTAAGGAACGTTATGAGTGCAGTGACAGAGAAGCAAAGTCCAACAAGTGAAGCAACGGCAAACACATGGAACTCAGGCTTGCCTTCTAAATTAGGCCTACCTTTGTCGTCGGTGCCACCGGGGATGGAGTTGGTTGTAGCAAAGGAAACACTAGCAACAACTGCAGCCACAGCAGAGCAAGATTGAGATGTTTCCTTCAACCAATTGCCACTTTCCTGTATGAGTTCTTTATGTGTTTCCTCGAATATTTCTCCTGCAGTTTTGCCCTGATTGTCGCTTATAAGGTAAAAGTGTTCTGGCACAAGGCTTTTAATATACTGCTCCAATGAAAATAATAGAGGGTCATTTTATGAAATACCCTAGTAACATGTTTCAAGATAATAGATAATAATCTTTCTACCATGTATTATAGTCTAATTTGGAATAATGAAAAACTCTACCTATTTTCTATGTATATAAACCTTTCTTCACCATGTGCATATATAATAGACTATCTTTCTTTCTTTTCTCAAAGTATATAATCTCAAATTTCACTTGGTATACTCCATGCAGATTGGCAAAAGAATGAAATTACACCTAATTGATCAACGGAGAGTGAAAAATTAAATTAACCGATGTACTAACCATCAAATCAAAAAGTATTTGTTTGCTTATACCTCAAACCACTTTACATCCCACATCATTTGTAAGGCAGAACAAGTTATCTGTGGAGACTTATCGCCCCGTGGTGCACATGCTGCTCGGTGCAATATAGTGATCTCATTTTCATCTACTGTCAGAATTAAATTATTCCAAAGTTCTGGTTTTGACTGCATCTTCATTTTCAATTTCTCAACAACAAAGTGTTTCCTGTTCATCACTGCCACCATCAACACATTCTCTTTATTTGAATTAGTGTTATAGATGACACTTGGAATTCGGTTTAATAATTCATTCACCATTTCAACTACGCCATTTCTTGCAGCAACCAGAAATGCTGTTTCCGATTTGTCAATATTCTTCTCAGCAAGTTTATCAGTTTCTCTTTTAATTGTGTCACTTGGGGTTAGAGCTTTTTTGTCCAGAGCCTGTATTTCTTTTTCTTCTTGTTCCAACCATCCCAATTCGCTAGTTTCACCTGTCAGTGTGAAGTCAAACGAGAAAAGGTAAATGTTGTTCTTCATCTTCACACATATTTTACAGACAAAAGAATTTTATTAATAATCTTCTGAGCAAGTTTAAGTAGATTGCTTTTTGAATTTATTCATCATGGTGAATCTTATTTTATTTCTTAAATTAATTTTGAACGTGTGCAAATGACTATAAATCATATCGTGTACAAAGTTTAGAACATCTTTTATTCATTTGTACCATGTTAGACCCTTTATTACCACTATCTACATAGTGTGTAACAACTTTTCTGTTTTCTCTTTTTTTTACACTTCTGTATAGTGTTATTTGATATTCTATATATAGTTTTGATATATGATTTCAATGTGTACTATTTTCTACTATTCTTATTTATTGTACCATTTATTGGATGAGGAACTAGATTGCTTACTAGGGTTATACGCAGTACATCATGTGTAATAGTTTCTCTGTTTTCTATTAAACTTATGTTTATATAGACTTGTTTCATATTCTATATATGGTTTTAAAATATGATCCTTATGCGCTTAATCTTTTGCTATTCATTATGATACTAAATTTTTTCTGTCTGATTTCTTTTTGTGTTCTTTATTATTACAAACACAATAATAACATAGTCTATACGAATAAGGAAAATGGTCAAGAATATTTGAAATATGCTGTTGAATATTAAGAAGGTTTTTTTTAGAAACGACAGACTTTGAATTATGAAATATTAACATGAAAGTTATTTTAATGTAGCAATGATGTGTTAAAGCGATAAAAGAAAGAAAGGATAATCTATCATCTTCTTTATCAGATAAAGATAAGATTGATATAATCAATAAAGGAAAAAGTATTATAATGTTTTGTCTTAGTACTAAGATATTAAGAAGGTCACAAAAGAAAGAATAATTATATCAATGTTGATGAAGCTCAATTTGTCTACAAAGAAATATCTAGCATACAAACTCTGTTTAAAGTAATAATTATATTCTTTCAAGATGATAGAATTGAGAATGATAGTAAAGTGATAATAAAAACAAACAAACAATGATAGAGTAATTGACCGATTTTAATAATATTATGGATTATCTTGAAAACTTCGAAGTGAAACTCGTGATGAAGATAAGATTTTTGTAACTTTTGAGTATTTCAAGGATCCTTTTCTATTAAAAAATGAATAAATCATTATTTTAGAGGAGGTTCAAATTTCAATTAGAATTAAAAAGTTCCAAAAGTTTCAATCATTAATGTCTCAAAGTTCTAGAGCAAGAAGAAGGGAATAGTAAATACAAAAAAGTCATCATAAGAAAAAACAGAGGAAAAGAAAGAGCCAAAGTTCTACACTTGTTAGAAAAAAATCACTTCAAGAAAGATTCTCGAGGGAGGGAGAGAGACGATAAAAGCTTCCAATTCTAGTTTTAGTGTACAAACATTCTAATTGCATGACAGTTATAAGTGTGAAAGGGGGTTGGCGATGATGATTTCAGACATACGGAGAAGCTGAGTCATGGACTCAAGTTGCAGTTATCACATTTTTCTCATGAAAGAGTTATTTGAGACTTTAGAATAAAAGGAAATGAAAGAGTTATTTTAGACTTTCGAATAAAAGGAAGGAGTGGACATTGCAATTGTGTCTGATAGTTACAAATGTGCAAGGTTGTTGGTGACAATAGCTTTAAATACACAGAGGAACCTATGTCATGAGCTTGAGTTCCACTTATCAGATTTGTCCCATGAAAGAGTTATTTGTTACCTTAAAACGTAAAGAAGGAGGTTTGGTTCTCTTTTGGAATAATAAAGTTGGTCAAATTAAAAATATTTGATAATTAGTAGATGTTGCAGAATATGAAGTGTGTAAATATTTTGTCAATCAACATATATGATATTTTGGGTATGCCAGCTAAGATTGAGCAAAACATGATAAAGATTTTAAATTGAATGTCTATAGTTTTAAATAAGGTAAAAAAAAAATATTTTTACATTTTAGATGACTTGATTGTGATTGTGAATGTGTTTGTGACTAGTCCGACAATGTAACAAGATACAGTTGCGACATCTAAGATTGGGACATGTGAGTGAAAGAGGTTTGATAAAGTTGGAAAAACAAAACTTATTATATTACGATAGGTAGGAGAAGTTTAAGTTTTGTGATCAGTCCTTGTTAGAAAAGTTTCAAGCATTGAAATTTGACACTTGTAATGAGTCCAATAGATAGTTTATGTTTAAAGGAAATATTTAAGGTCCAATACAAACTTAAACTTATGGAGGAGTATCTTACTTTCTAACAATCTTAGACAGTTTTTAGAAGAGGATGTTAATATACATCTTGAAAAGCAATCTAAAACTTCTTAGAGGTTTAAGGAATAAAATTCAATATGAGATCGATAGCGGAAGGCTTACCAAAGTGAAGGAATTGATTATAACGAGAGACTCTTGCTTGCATAAAACACTTTTTAGTAATGATTTTAATTTCATCTAGTAATTTGTATAATTTGAAGTTCGAATAATTGGACATTAAGAAAACTAGCTTACACAAATACATTGAGGAGACTCTTTATATGTGTAACAACCCAAGAGATTTGTTAAGATTTAATTTGATAGGCTATAGTGAATATGACGGATAAACATTGGTACATGTTTATTAGTTTTAGGACATTCTGACGTGGAGACAAAAATAACCCACCTTGATTGACTAAGTCAAGGATATGAACTGAACCAAAAATAATCCACTTTAATTGACTAAGCCAAGGATATGAACCAAAAATAACCCACCTTGATTGGTTAGGCTAAAGATGTTAATTAACCCTCTTACTTTTTAATAGAGCTTAAAGAAAATAAACATAAAACTTATATTACATTTCATTCAACTTGTGGCAAGAGTTACATGAGTACATATTTATAATAATAGAGGATGGAGAAGCTTTCCTAACTTTTCTATGTGGAACTTATAAAATACTCTAATTTAGACATATACATATGCTTCTGCCATCACATTCTAAAAAAACAAGCATGTGTGGCTCTATAAACAACAAAGACATAATATTACTATTAGAAATTATTATGCTCAATCCACATGAAGAACTAATTGGAGGATGTTGACATCTTTATTAATTACATTCCCCTTAAACGTGACAACACAAATGTCATCAATCTTAAAAAAAATAATTGTGCATTATAAAACTAATCATATTAAAATTAGTCATTAGTTTATTAGGAGGATGATGTAGCTAAAGGTGATTTTATAATTGAATATATTGATATCACAAAATAATTAATGTATATTTTTATTAAACTTTTACCCAAGGATAGATTCTATAAAATCATAAATGAATTAGGTATCTTATGATATTTGTAAAACAAGATTGACTCTGGATGGAAGCTTATCCAATAGAGTCCTTCATCCAAAGACTATAGTTGTCTCTGACACCTTTAAATCCCATAAAACCCTGAAACTCTCCTTTTGTGGGTTATCTTGATCCTCCCTCGAAGCTCTATGACCTGACTGATCAGTGTAGTCGATTTCATTCTCCCTTTGTCAACAACACATATCATAAATATTTTTGTTTCACTTAAAAGATAATACAATCTCCACTAACTGCGATTTCAGACATTTCTTCCATTTAAACAGTTCTTCTTTCCACTGGATTTGTCAAATAAAACCTTCCGAAGAGTCATTTCTAGTCCCCGTACCAAAATCACTAATCACCTTCTCTTTTGCACTTGAAACCAAATAAAGTCTAGAGAATTTATCCGCTAATATTCCATCCCCTACCTACCAATCTTCCTAAAATATAATCTTACTTCCTTTACCACAGTTGATTATTCTATCAAACCAATTGTACTCTCTGTTTGCATCAAAAATTGAGCCTAAATCAATGAGGATGAAACGTGTGGATATTATTTTAGGAGTGTTCACCATTCAAGAAAAATGTTGTGTTTGTAAAATTCTTATTGAATTTTTATATTGTATAATTCTTGTTGAATAGAACCAATATAAAAATTTGTACACATCTTTCTTTTCCTCTTAACTATATTATCTTGTTTTTTCTTGATTAATCTTGTATCATCATAACCATTAACATTGATTTAAACTTATCTTCTTCATGGAAGTTTTCAAGAATTCTTTTTCTCTTAAAGAATGTCAATTCTGTTTTTAGCAATTCAACTCATCTTGATTGTGATTGAAGCCTTATTTTGGTTACATGGACATCTATTGTAAAAACTACACAACTATTTGTTGTCTTAAACAATATCGTTTAGGGTTTAGAATTTAGATATCGTTTTAGTAAAACATGTTAAACAAGCAATAAAACAAAGACTTCGAGTAAAAAAGTGGAGCTTTGACAAATATTAAGGACAATTTATACAAAAGTAAAAGGAAAAGATAGATATATGCATTATACTGAGAAGGATCAATTATACAAAGCTTCAAGGTTTATTCTACTTGAAGAAATGTTTTAGAAGTAATGAAGAGTAACCGTGAAAGTATTCTATTTGTATTTCTAGACTAGTCTTGATTCATGTTATTTGGTTAAGTGGCTTGTAATTGGTAATATAGATATGTCTGAATTGAGTACGATGGGTCTTATAACATATTTATGTAAATGGTATGGCCTCTGTGCATTACAAGAAAATTAGAGATCAATTTTTAGCTATCAAATGAAATGATTGCTAATTATGATTAAAATAGTCACCAGAATAGATTTTGGTTGTTAGATAAGTACAAAATAAAAATAATGATTGAATTTAGTGACCAATTAAGTTAAGACAATTAGTATCTAATAAGATACTAAGATTTTAGTAATTTATACCATTAAATTCTAAATCATAATAATATGTAAATATCTTTGTTTCTTGACACGTGAGGTATCCAAGTATTTTGTTTAATATTTATATTATTTTTTTT
>Ga0123340_1004234_pt1 | contig 13575 bp, 8 predicted proteins | sample SirMexnodulemix_FD_89961 | JGI IMG/M metagenome (GOLD analysis project Ga0123340, IMG submission 89961) | Root nodule microbial communities of legume samples collected from Mexico - Siratro Mexico nodule mix | ecosystem: Host-associated > Plants > Roots > Nodule | place: Mexico: Nepantla... | reverse complement strand
ATTTAATTACACTCATATAATAACAAAGAGAAAAATTAGTTAACAAATAAATTTTAAAATTAAAATAACAAGAACATTATTATTCGCATATTAAAAGTTTATTAAATACAAGAAGCAATGGTCTAAAAATATAAATACAGTTTTTACTAGTGTAAAAAAGAAAAAAAAAATCTTTTCTCTTTAGCTTAAAAGTACCTGACACGTCACTATAAAAATCCAAATCCAAATTTAACTCCACAAAAATAAAATGAAAAAGATTCTGTGTTCAGCATTCTTTCAGTGTGTGGCACGAAGCTCTATCCCCAACTCTTTTTTCACTCGTCACTGCCACTGCCAGTGTTCCCCACCAATCATACTCTCCTTTCCTCTCTTCCCTCACTTCAACCTCTACAAATTCATGTACGCCACCAACCTTTTCCGCCTCTTCGCCGTCGTCCATGGCGGCGATGCTACGCAGGCACTGGCGCCCTCCACCCCCAACAACAACAAGTGCTTCAAGATTGCAGCTTTCACCAGACCCACTTCCCATAACGGCGTGAATTTGAAGTCAGGCAAGGCTTTGAGGCCTTGTCGCTGCAGCGCTGACTCGAACTCTGACGTCTTCTCTGTGACGTCGTCGAACAAGTCCGACGTCGACTACCTTGGGGAGAGCACCAAAGGTGATTTGAACGTCAAGTCGGAGCATCTTGAGGCTTTTGGTAATACTTGAAACACTTTTCCAAGATTCCTATTTTTGGTCTTCACTTGCAGTGATTCTGTCTTTGTCTGTCTTGTTTGTGTTTTGGGCTGCTGGTTGTTACTCGATAGCACCATTGATCAAGATTAAGCGTTGCTTATCAAGATCAAGATCAAGTGTTAGCTGCTGAATGTGAAAGTTTCTTTATATCATAGAATAGGACATTGGATCGTATATTATTTCTTGATGTTCTGAACAACAGATATCAGTTTAGACCCATTTTATTACATCTTTTTTTGTTACATCTGAAGTTAATTTGTAACACTATTTCGTATTAGATTCTTTAACTCATACCTAAGCTAATTTTATCTTATATGAATTTAGTTTCCCTTCTTATTATTTAATTGAATGTGGTTTTGTGAATTTGTGCTAAACAAGGCAAATGTTGGTCCCCCTGCTTGTAGGAATTGATGGTCATGCTGCTTTAGAAGGTCCAATTGAGGAAGTGGCCAGATCAGAAGCAAGACAAGCAGACGATTTGCTAAAAGATTTGGGCATTCCGGTGCAGTTGGCCTACTCCTTGTGCTTGCTTGTGTTTCTTTTTTTTCAATTCAGTCTATTTTCCTGCTTCCTATGCAATTGCTTGATGAATGAATTTATTATGAATATATCGGGTGGTATCAGCCTCCCCTATTGTGCTCTTCTGCCGTGGATATATTTGTATCATCATCAAATTCTCTTCTCAACAAGGGTATGGATGGATAATGGACATTACACATGCTACAAATTGTGTTTTTTGTGAGCTGTATTCCTAATACTGAGATGTCTCACATGACAAGTTGCAAAATATCCTCCTTTTAGTTTTACATTGTCTATTCAAACATCACGAGCTGATCAGTTTAACAAATTGCATAGGGTTCTCATATTTTAGATATCTATATACATATACAATGAATATGGGGTGTTTGTGTAGGTTTCATTAAAGTATTAAAATGACGATTTACTTATATCATCATTTAATTATTTTTGTTTTCCATAGATGTCCCCCGAAGATAAATTTTTACATTTTATTTTGGAGTGTCACCCTAGAACGTTGACATTTTATATCATTGTTATCAACATTTTCCACAACCACCTATTACTTCCTCCGTCACTTGTTATTCTTTTCATCTAATTATTGTTTCTGACTGACACTAGTATTTTGTCTCTTTTCTAGTTTTGTTCTCTCACTCTTTTACTGTTTGGATCTGACTGAGAAGTGGATTCATGTTCTGAAATAAAATATCATTTGTTTGTGTTCATGTGTAGAGCCCTTCTTCATCCAGAAATTCGCCTCGTGGAATATTCTGCAGCCGTACATTGAATCTGCGGTCCATCAGTGCCATTGGATATGACATGGACTATACCTTGATTCATTATAACGTGATGGTACACTTCTGTTCCATTTACCATGTAGTCTGTATGAACTTTAATAATCCTAATAACTAAATATGCAGATATAACTTTCTTAGTTTAATTTTTTACGGTGCCGTATGTCAGATTTATAAACAAAAAAATTCTGTAATACATTCGTAATATTATCATAAGGTAATCATCAAATGAGTCAAGAGTCAATACTATTTTATAGTACTAATTCATTCTATTAGTTCTGATGTTTACCACATTGATAGAAATACAAAGTATTTTCCCCTACACTGCTTGATGGTTTTATTCTTGTATGTTAGCATGGTGTTTCAATCAAAATCATAGAAGTACGAATAGTTTATGTATTGTGTGGTCTGGAACTGTAGGTTTGTTTCTGTTCATGTAATGGACTTTTCTGAGACGTATTCTCTTACAGGCTTGGGAAGGCAGGGCTTATGACTACTGTATGGAAAACCTTAGGAACATGGGTTTCCCTGTTGATGGACTTGCCTTTGATCCTGACCTCGTAATATGTTCTCTCTAGCAACCTAAAGGCATTTGGAAATCCATATTCTCTTCTTTTTGTTTAACTGATCTTTGCATTCTGTTATAAATTGTTCAGGTAATTAGAGGCCTTGTCATAGACAAAGAGAATGGAAATTTGGTTAAAGCTGATCGATTTGGTTACGTAAAAAGAGCCATGCATGGCACTCAAATGTTATCTACTCGAGCTGTGAGGTAAGTGTCATTGTATTTTCATTCCTGATAATGGAAACTTATCAAAACATACACCATTTTAGGATGACATAATCCCTCTTCTAAACAATAGATTTGATCATTTTAGGTTTGCACATGAATCATCGTCAACTATTTATTGGTTGACTGTGTAGACAGCCTTCAAATTGATATATTTTATGTATACATTATTAACAACCATGCATGCATGTTCACACACATTAATAGTTTAGTAGATATCATTTATCAAAAACTGGAGAGTGCTACTTAACTTTATATGCAATGGAAGTGAGATGTATGGGAGAGAACTGGTGGACCTGCGAAAGGAGAGTCGATGGGAGTTTCTCAATACACTGTTTTCTGTGTCTGAAGCTGTGGCCTACATGCAGGTATGTTGCTATTGCTGGTGTAAACCTCAAAGCCTTCGGTAGTGGAGATATTCTGATATAATGTTATCTTGGGTTTTTATCTCTCCAATGGGTCATGAGTTTTGTTGCTCTCTTAAAGTTGAACAATGTTAGTGATGTCTTTTGAACCCTTGTCCATTCCCCCTTGTTAACCCTTTTAGGGGCCAACTAGGTAGTCCAAACTTCAAGAAGGTATCAGGGTCCAAATGGGATTGCTGAAATATTAAGATGTGAAATTAAAATGTAAGGTAGCTCCTGTAAGCTGTTATTCTTGATAATAATATGACTAATCATAGTACCTACTTAATTTATGAGGGTGTTAGCTTTTTATATATTGCAATAAGTCTTTTTATGGTGAGGCTTCATTAATGATGTACTATTTCTTTCAGATGGTTGACAGATTGGATGATGGGACTATACCAGCAGATCTTGGCCCTCTTGATTATAAAGGACTATATAAGGTAATATGGGTGGGGCAAATGTTTCGGAGCCATAAATGATATATTGATTACTTAAGTTCTTTTCTTTACCATTGCCACTACTTTCAGGCTGTTGGAAAAGCTCTTTTCTGGGCACATGTAGAAGGTCGCCTTAAGGTAAACACAGTCAAGCTGTTGTATTGGCTATTGTGAAGTTATAGTGTTGTGCTTCATTCACAACAAATGACACGAAATTTATGCAGAGCGAGATCATGTCTAAGCCTGAACTTTTTGTGGAGCCTGATCCAGAATTACCTTTGGCGCTTTTGGATCAGAAGGAGGTATTACTTCTAATGTGTTATATTTTGCATAACATATGTTGGCCTTCTACTCCTTATCAGTTGTCTACTTGAAACAGGCTGGTAAAAAACTTCTGCTAATTACCAACTCAGATTATCATTACACAGACAAAATGATGAGACATTCTTTTAATAGATTCCTTCCCAATGATATGAGTTGGCGAGATCTATTTGATATTGTAAGTTTGTGTACATTATTTCTTATTTTATTCTTGAAGAAGTTTAAAAAAACTTCTTGACATTGGAGGAATGAAATACTCTCTCTCCGCATCATTATTTTGCCCTAAACTAACAGCCTTATCTTATTATGAAATAAATTTGCATAAATGAGTATGGTTTTGTTCATGGATAGGTAATTGTCTCAGCAAGGAAACCAGAGTTCTTCCAAACATCACACCCCATGTATGAAGTGGTCACAGGCGAGGGTCTTATGCGTCCATGCCTCAAGGCTCAAACTGGTAATTAGTAGTTTGTCCGATCGTTATTTTGTGGCTCATTTGCTTTGTCACTGTGTAAGAAGTTTGAGATTCTTATTTTCTAAAAAAGAGAATGTCATCGTTCTAAGTTTTTATTTTATAGATTAATATATGAATGAAGACTGTCGTTTTGAATACTGTTCCCAGATTTTGAAATGAGAAATATGTTATTGTGTATACACTTCAGACTTCCAAACATGGAATAAACTTTATTGAACTAAAAAGTCGATAGTGTTTCAAAATGAGAAATACATTATTTTACAGTACATTTTTGAGACTTCCAAAATTGGAATGCTAGTAATACAATTTGAGACAAGTGAACTTTTTAACAAAACCAAAAAGGTTATATATTTTTAATTCGGCATTCATCTCTCGACGAATAAATCTGTTACTAATATTTTTTGAATCTGCTGCCATAAAAGTAAAAAAGGGTTTCAAATGAGAAATACACTATTTTGAAGTACATTTTTTAACTTCTAAAAATGGAATGCATCTGTTCTAACTATTTGGAGGCATTCCTTTCTAGAATATATCTGTTACAGAAATGGGAATGAAGAATAAGTAGTAGATTGTGGACAATACAAAGAAAAAAACACTGATATTTTGGATTTGATGAGATTAGGAAGGAGTGATTGTATCACATCTTATTATTTGTCATGATAATATATAACTAAAATACATCTTATTATTTGTCATGATAATATATAACTAAAAAACATTTTTTTTCCTAAATTGTATCATCCAATCATCATGATAATTGAGCCGCTCATGTTACTACTGATGACCATGCTACTCCATCTACCATCTTCTGCAGGTGGTTTGTATTCAGGGGGAAGTGCACAAATGGTTGAAAATTCTCTAGGTATTCATGGAGATGAGATATTGTATGTTGGCGACCACATTTACACTGATGTCAGTCAATCCAAAGTCCATTTGCGGTGGCGAACAGCATTGATTTGTCGGGAACTGGAAGAAGAGGTTAGTATAACCAGCTTATGTTTGAATAATTTCTGACTAAAAAACTCCAGAATTGCTTGTTAACTCAAAGCTAAAATGCATTTAATGGCTTTCAGTAATATATTGTATTGAACTGTATGTGCTTATAAAGCAAATATGATGCCATGACTAGATAGAACTAAGAAATATCCTTATGCTTTGTAAATGTTGAAACTGCAGTACAATGCCTTGATTGGTAGCCGGAATTATAGAGAATCATTGGTGGAGCTTATAAATCAAAAGGAGGTTGTAGGGGATCTCTTTAACCAACTTCGGCTGGCTCTGCAGCGGCGGACCAGAGACCGTCCTGCTCAGGTAAGTTTTGATCATATAATCCTATTATTTGTTCCATTTTCTATGCTTTGTTTGCTGTAATGGAAATACCTCTTACCATTGTTGGCGATACGAAAAGCATTAGGCACTTAGGAATTTTCTTTTGCATTCGTGTGATAATACTTAATACCCTTGCTGCTATTAGTCTGTTGCCTATAGTCTTATTCTAAAGATAACCATTCAATGCTGTTCGCACATATCTCAGTTATTAATGCCAGTTGTTTTGTAATACACTTTGACATCATTGGCCTAGTTAGTAACCTTCCTTTCATATATTGAAGCCTTTTTTTAATGCTTCAACTATGACTCTTGTGCCTAAAAAACTCAGAAAACTTATATTGAGCATACCTTTTTATTATAATTTTATGAAGTTGCCCAGATAAGACTACATGTACTGTTGGCCTGTTGCTTCAGTACTGATTGTAATATTTTCTATTTTCTTAAAAGACCCTAGCAGCAACTAACATGGATGATGAAGACCTCACGGATAGCATGCAAAAGCTACTTATTGTTATGCAAAGACTGGATAAGAAAATTGCTCCAATGCTGGAGGCTGACGGGGAGCTCTTCAATTCAAGGTAAGCTTTGAGGATAGAACTTTTTATTCAGAAGGTCTCTAATTGTATTCGATCTGTACTTGATTTATTGACTGATTCCACATGGTTAAATATGTAAAGCCGTTTTATGTTTTAATAACTAATTTGCCATGAAAAGGAATTACTATTAACTGATGCTTGACTTTGCAACTTCAGGCAATATGTCCCTGGTTAAAAAAAGTCCCTTTTTTTCTCCTTTGCTACATGGGTTAGGGGAAAGTATTCTTTACATAACAATCTAGATGCTTCTTGACTTGCTTTTTGGCTTTTTTACCATTTGCATTTGTTATTAACTTGGTGTATATATCTGCATTAGGTGGGGTTTTCTATCTCGTGCTGGACTGTGGGATAAAAGCCACTTGATGAGACAAATTGAGAAGTATGTGCTTGTTTTTTGATGCCCCGGATCTCTATTTCATCTTATTTCTCTTTTGATGTTGAATTTCTGAAATTTATGACAGATATGCCGACATATATACATCTAGGGTGTCAAACTTTCTGTATTATACGCCCTTCATGTATTTCCGCTCTCAGGAACAGGTATTCTAATAACTTTTTTTTCATCATTTATATTGAATTCTTTGGACTTAAACTGACCTAGGTATGTCTTTCTATGTTCCACAGAACCTTGCGCATGACTCGTATACACACTATTGTTCGCAACTTAATAATGAGGATTCTTACTAGGGTATAATGGTGGAAAGCGGAGGATAATTAGAAGGAATAAGAGTCGGCTGTTGACACTATGAGCAGATGTTCATTGTGATGATGATACCATGGATTATTTAGAGTGGTATCAAGTTCATGAAGGACATTGGTAGCATTTTTCCCTTAGCCAAGTAGTGTTTTAGCTGGCCAGTGGTTATAGGACAACAGTGTACTAATAAAAAAATGCCAGGATTCTGTTTCAGCTTGCTTGTTTACAGTTTACACATATTCTGACATGTACAATCCAGGACTCGGTAGTTAACTAACCATGTATGGGTATCTGTTACTTATTCGAGTTATTCGAATATAGATAGGTATATTTTCAACTATATTCAGTAATCAGCTGTGAACATGGTCTTTGAGGTATTCGAATGCGGGTTAGTTCAAAGATTGAGACATTGAGTTCTGATTATGCATATAAATAAATAAAACTAATTAATTTAAAAAATAAAATAAGTTATTTTTAATGATTATATAAATATATCAATATACAATTAAATTTATTCTATGGCATCAATTATATCTAGTATAAATTTTTCACTCTTCACTTTTTTTCTCTTGTTTTCTGTCCTTTCCCATTCTCCCTTTAATCTTAAATAAAAGGAAAACAATTTTGTTTTATAAATAGATTTCCAAAAAATGTTCCTCCGTTGTTGCGTTTCATCTCCGGCCATCATGTTCTGATCTTTGGCACATTCCCTCTTTTGCTCCCTCATCGTGGTGAGTTTTAACTCTGTAATTATCATTCAAATTCGATCCTAAACTGATGCATATGAATCAATTGTTAGAAACTATTGTAACTACCTCCCCTAGCAACACATCAGTCACCATTATCTTTGTTAACATCATTAGATTGTCACCACCATTAAATTAATTTTAATAAGATGAAAAAAATTAAACTAATTTATTTGAACCTAGATTAGAAAAAAAAAACTAATTTCTAAAAGCTGATTACAATTTTAAAAAAATTAAAACTTACAACTGCAAATTACAAAATTAATTGATTTAATAATAACAGAAATCAAAATGTGCTGTGGTTGCAATGCCAAGAGATCAAATTGATTTATGATTTTCCAAGTTACGGACTATCTTCTTTATTTTTGTAATATATGTAGTAATGGACTAAGGATTTAATCTTTAACTCTAAAATATATGTATCAAATACCGGTGGCTGCACTGAACTACATATTTGAATTAAACAAATACAGTACTTCAATCAAATTACATCTTTTAACAATCCTAAAATCTGAATGTAAAAAACTCAGTCCTAAGGTCATTATGATTACTAAAAAAACCTTAGACTGTTTGCTTTGATGCCTATCACAAAAAGAATGGAACCTTGCATTTCCTTATGGTATGATGCCTGCCAAAACTGTTTGCAGGACACCCTGGTGGAGGCAATAGGTGACTTTCCTTGTAATTGATAGAAACTAGACAGAGGCCATGAGGAGGGGCAGTCAACGAGTATTTTGCAAGTTCTTTGCGATCTCGACTTGCCAGAATATGTGCAACAATGTCAGGAGGGATAGCTTCCCTACCAATTTGAAGCAACAAAGCCACCTGGAAAAGCACACAGAAATATTCATTGCAATGTGAAACAACCATTAAGTAATTTTGAAATTGCTGACTAATCTTTTACATTAGTCAGGAACAAGACTATTTACCATGTTTCGGACTTGTCTATACAAGAAACCTGTGCCTTCAACCTCAAGTTGCAAAAGAGCTCCCTAATCAAGGATATTGATGAAGTAATCAGTTTTTTCAAGCTTTGAAGTCTTCACAGAAAATAAAGAAAAAGGTACAAAAAGGGTAATAGACTGCAAAATAGTTCAATGGTAGAACTAGTAACGTACCATTTCTTTCAAATCAAATCGGAATATATGCTTCACTGGATCCGGCACCCGATCATTGTGGGATGAATTGGCAAAGGCCGAGAAATCATGCTTCCCAACAAAATATTTTGCAGCTTCTTTCATAACAGCGCTATTGAGTTTATATACACTATGGTAAGCAAAATGCCGCTGGAAGGGATCCATGATGCTATCATTGTATATCTTGTAATGGTAAATCTTACTTTTGGCAGAAAATCGAGCATGGAATTCAGCTGATGCAGGGCTGATCTCTCTAACTCGGATATCAGAAGGGAGAAGGCCATTCAAAGCTGCATGAATATCTTCTAAATTGTCATAGTTAAAAGGTGTAAAAAAATGAGCAACCTGCAGTAGAAAAAGTTCTTCCAAGTCATACATTTACTATGTTTGTTACTTGAAAGTTGAAGCTACACAAAAGAAACAAAACCAGACCTGACCCCAAGCATGGACTCCTGCATCAGTCCTGCTCGCACCAACCAAACTGAGATCCTTCCTTTGAAGCTTTGTTGCTTGAATTAAAGCTTTCTCCAGAGTGCATTGTACAGTAGGGGGAGACTGTTGATATTGCCAGCCTGAAATATGAACATCATTCAAGGGTTAAAGGAAAGAGCTCAATTCTTAAACTATATATTTACTTATTAATACTGGAAAAGTGCACCTTTCTATATGGCCTTAAGACAAAAGGAACTGTTATCCTCCGGAAGTTCAAGAAACCCCCCCATTTCAGTCCTTAAATTTGTTATATCTGTCACTTTCATCACTAGCCAAGCATCATTAACTATAGTATTTTCTTTCGGGTGCAAAATGCATTGGAGAACTAAGATGCTTACTCCTTAAATTGCATTGTATATATGGAATTTATAAATTTCTGACCTCGTGACTATAATCACAATGCATGATGAGATCACCCTAAAACGATAAATACAATGTTTAAAATTCTTCAAAGCAACTGAAAATTGAATGTATGCAACAATGCAAACATCTTAACAAACAAAGCAGTTTCATTGACACTGGTTTGTATGTACAAAAACAATAGAATGAGAAGATAAATTAAACAAGCACTCAAAGCATGGAATTCAGAAACAAAATAAGTGCCAAGTGAAACAACAAGACCCAGATAAAGATAACGACCCAATTGAAAATGTTTGAGAAAGTTAAAGGCTTTACACATGAAATAGAATGGGCAGAGTGCGAAAATGAAAGGAGAAGGAAACCTGCGTATCGGGTTCCTTCGTAAGCCAAAACCAGGCGCCACTTATACCCATCTTCAATGGGATTCACCCCATGTTCCACTTGCACAGAAGCAGTGGAATTCGTCTAAAATACAAGGAAAGAACAGAAAAACAATGTTATGATGACGCAAAAGGGAAGAAGATGTGGAAAGGGAAAGAGGTAAAGAGAAAATAGAGTTACCAAAGGGAGGGAAGTTGGAGATGAAGATGGAACAAGCAATGCTCCTACTGCATAACTCATCTCACAAAATCAACACCCTTTTCTTCTTTATCCATTTTAATTTTTGTGAATACCAACTTTTAAAACAATCAATGTCTTTGAAATCTAAAGGAACATTCCCCTAATTTGCTTAACTTCTAATTCCCAAATAGATAAGTTGGATTGTTTTCGCTAGGGTTTAACTTATCCTGTAATAAAAACTAGTCATGTGTTGGCTTTCTTTTATGATAATAAAAAATAAAAATGTATTTTTATTATAATTATTAAAATAATAAAAAATATTATTACATTTAGTAAAAAAATTCATAAAAATAATTATAAAATAACTAATTGTTATAGTTTTATTATAGACAATTTTTTTAATTTTGGATAGTTAATTAAATTTAAAAAGTTATTTAATTAAAAGGTAAATATAATTAAAAATAAATAAATATTATAATAATTATTATAAAAAGTTATAAAGCAAATATTTTTTTGTTAGTTTTATAATGTTATAATTATATAGTATTTGAGGATAATTATTATTTGTTATGAGTAATTTATTTAAATAATAAAGTTAAGAAAATAAGTTATATTAATGAGAATAAAATTGATAAAAAAATTGAAAAAATAGTTATAAATAAGAATAATCTTTATTAATAGTTATTTAAATAAAAATAATAATAAAAAAATTATCTTAATAAGAATAAAATTAGTAACAAATTGTATATACTAAAAGTAATTACAAAATAGTCATAAACACGAACAATCGTCTTTATTAATAGTTATTTAAATAATAAAGTTGATAAAATAAGTTATATTGATAAAGATAAAATTTGTAACAAATACACTACAATTATAAGGGGGAATCATTTGAATATTTAAATAATAAAATAAGTTATATTCATAATTTTCAATATTTTTTTAATTCCTTAATTAGGTTAATAAAACCTAGACAACTAATATTGCAAGATTGTTATGCCCTAATCTGAATAATGTACCATGTTTGTTATAAATGTGACTTGTTGTGTGTCTTTCCTAGTCTGTAACTATAGATGAACTTAACAAAGTATATAAGATTCTTAACAAAATAAATTTCAATATTAATATAAAGTAATGAATACCAAAACTTGTCCAAAATTGTAGTTAAGTACATAAACATTAGAATGTCAGCATTAAAATATAAATAAACTAGCCATAACTATTAATCAAAATTAAACTAGTTATATCAAATCATAATTCTAAGTAGCATGTGTATTTTAAACCATAACAAATATTAGTTTCTAATAAGTAAAAAATATTTTATCCATTCATTATGTATTTTTTTCAATTTTGTTTGTGCCTTATTACTCATCCCTAATAAAAAGTTAAAATACAAAATAAAATATTAGTTTTTTTTTCATAATAATATATATGAAACACCTAATATGTTCCTCATAATGTATATCAAAATATTGAAATTGAGACAAAGTTGGAAGGTTTACAAATCCACATATAATAAATAAGAATCTATATGGTCAACATATAATAAATAAGAATATCAAATTGCAACAATGAAATTAAAGACAAAACTTTGTAAAGATATTTGTAGTTATTGATAAAATTGTTAGTAATTAAGTATTTTTATCTATAAAAGTCATTAAAAAATGAGAGTTTTACCAACTTAATATCTAACAATATATTTATTAATGCCGATTTTATCGAAGAAAAGATGTAGATGACATTTCCACATAACAATCTCTATAGGTAATCTTAACAATATCTTTATTCATGCTGATCTTAAAGAGAATATATGCATCACATTTCCATTTACCTTCTTTGTTGATAATCCTAACAAGATTTTTTATCTACAAAAACTTATCATACGGTATTCGTTAATCACCTCGTTACTGATTTAGGGTTTTACAATTAAAAGTAGTTTGTAACTTATGATAGACAATATTATAACACGAGAAACAATTTTAAAACCCTTGGATCTGATGTGGAATCTTTTAATATACCAACAAACATCCATATAAGATAAACTCATTTTTAATATAATAATTTTATTTTACTTTATTTGAATATCATTGTATTACATTATTTTTAAAACTTTTTTGTACTTTTTATTTTAATCATATGACTAATATTTTAACAGTTTTTCTATTTATACTTTAATTCAAAAAAAATTCGATTCACAATCTTTTAATATCTTTATAATTCTTGCATGAGTGTAAGATTAAGATTTTCTAAGAACACTTTTTAATATCATTAGATGATAAATGCACGATAACTCAATATCACTCCAAATCATAGTGTAATGGAACTTGTTAGAAGTGGTTTCAACCTTTTTATTTTTTATATGCAATTGAGAGTGTTGAAAGAGATATGTTTAATTTTTTTTACCAAATTCATTGATAAAGCTATTGATATCAATTTCTTTGTTTGTTATTTTTTTTATTCTTTTGCATAACTCGTTTGAGTCCCACTTTATTAGTGGAATCAGTGGTTTACATGGTTCAACACTTTTTCAAAAGAAAAATAAAACAATCATAAAGTTGATATTTTAGCTAGACCAAAAGATAAATGCTATCCTTTTTTAGGTTTAAAATATACGGATAACAATCACAGGACAATTTTAAATTTTAGTGATGTCATTATCAAATAAATTATGATGGAAAGAGAATATTTATATCATAGAAGTAAGATTTTCAAAGATGTTATTTATTATATCCGAAAAAAATAAGGCAGTATTTAAAACAACTAATGCATAATTTTTTTTTTAATATTTCCTTATCAACAGTGACAGTTTTAAGATATTTAGTTGGGGACAGCAAAAAGTGTTTTTAATTTATTAATAGCGGAAACACACTCCCGCTTTCTGAGTATTCTATTTTTAAAATCTAAATAATACAATTTTAGAATATATATAATTTTAAAAGAATACTTCAAAAACTAAAATAATGTATGCATTAAATATTTTAAATTGAGAAAATAGACAGTGGTATTTGAGAGGAGAGATTATGCAGTTAAATATTTTTATTAAATAAAAAGTTATTTTATTTGTTAAAAGATAAATTATTTAATTAAAATTATGAAAAATATATTAATTTTATTAAAGGATAGTTGTAAAATAAAAATACTAAAAATAATTAAAAAATTGTATCTTCTTTACATAATATAAT
>Ga0123340_1004230_pt1 | contig 13583 bp, 7 predicted proteins | sample SirMexnodulemix_FD_89961 | JGI IMG/M metagenome (GOLD analysis project Ga0123340, IMG submission 89961) | Root nodule microbial communities of legume samples collected from Mexico - Siratro Mexico nodule mix | ecosystem: Host-associated > Plants > Roots > Nodule | place: Mexico: Nepantla... | reverse complement strand
ATAATAAACATCCGTATTAAAAAAAAAAAATAAGAAAAAAAAAAAAAATAATAAAAAAATAAAAAATAATAAAATTTTTTTTTTTTTGGCCCTCTTTTTTTTTTTTTTTTTTTTTTTTTTTTTTTTTTGCGTTTGTTTATTTTACTCGTGGAGTTCTCTCAGTAAGGCTTCCCTCGATTTGTGTTTTTTTTTATTTGCTTGTTGTTTTTGAGTTCGAAATTGAAATGAATGGAGAAAGCGCGGCTAGGAAGTTTGGAGGCTTATCTGAGGAGACGGTGATTGTGTGTGCGTTTTTTTTTTATTATTATTTTATTTTATCTTTTTTATGTTTTTAGGTACTGATCGAGGTTGTGTTTTGGTTGTTGGAAATAAATACCGTTAAATTGGTGGAGTGAGTAATGTATTATCTCTGTTGTTTTTCTTCTAATGGACTGTTCGGTTAGGTGATGAGTATACGAACGATTCGATTATTTTATTGTTTCTTTATTTTATTTTGTGCGGCTGGTGTTTTGAGTCTTGTCCTATTTAATTGCTGTGGTGATTTGAGAAAGGAGAGAATGAAAGTTATAGAGTTGAGCAATAGGAGACTGTTATGATCAGTCAGTGTTAAATAGCAAGGGGTGTTTGCCTGACTGTTTCTTTTCTAAAGACAAATTTACTCTGCTTCGAATAAGAAGTAATAAGAAGTAACGAATATTGTTTTTCGGATTTTTATCATTATTTTTTTCTGAATTGTGTTGAGCTGCGACTTCTTGTTCGTAACAGTCCATCAAGTTTGACCGTGTTATTTCACGAGGAAATTTGGGATTAAGATGCTCTGGCAAGCCCTGAATTAAATCCTTTTAATCAATTTTTGTTTTTTTATTCTAGTCCTAAAATTTGGTTTTCCTTTATACCAAATTCATTGTTTATTTTGCAGACGTTTTTGCTGGAATCAAGAAAGAAGTAGAAGCTGGATCTCTGCCTGCTAATGTTGCTGCAGGAATGGAAGAAGTGTACAATAACTATAAAAATGCAGTAAGTCTATATTCACGTCTCATATGAAGTTTTCCTAATATGAACTTTTCACGTGCATCCTGTACTGTCATATTCACGTGCATCCCCTGTACTGTCATATGAACTTTTCCTAATATCTGTGGTCTGGGAACAGATATTAGTTCACTCATAATTCACAATGAAACTGAACTTCACAAATCATGTCCTTCAAGCATATTGTTGTCTATCGTCGCTGCTACTATCCTTGTTTCTTTGGCTCATGCATTAACACAGTTTATTATAATTTTGGTGTTTCGTACTCTTTCTGTTGCTGTGTTAGTGGTTTAATATGTTGGTAAAATGTTGATTACTTGATTATCAATTCCAATAACAAATCATGGTTATTCAAAACACATGCAATCTTGTTAATTGGATCTTGCACCCATGTTTATGCTTTGACAAATAATATCTGTCTTTTTTCATGTTTCAATTGTACCTGTATCTTACTAGCCTTATAATGGGTATAGTTTAGAATACCCAAAACCGGTTAGTTAGCTTTAGTTATATACTAATTTTCCTTTTTATCATTTTGGCATTTGAAAGAGTCAAATATTGATACATTTCATTTTATGTGCAATGCATTTCAGGTTATCAAAAGTGGAGATCCCAAGGCAAATGACATTGTACTGTCAAATATGATTGCTTTATTAGATCGCGTATTTTTGGATGTGACGGTAAGATTGGATTCTAGAAAATACTTTGTTAATTATTTCCACAATGGGAATATTTTATCTAGGAATTTGTCATGGCTTTTTGGCAAATGCTGCCGAGTTAGTTTGCTATTGTTTCATGTTATTAATTGTCATTCTCAGAACATGATTGATCTTTAACAGGATCCTTTTGTTTTTCAACCACACCACAAGGCAAAGAGAGAGCCTTTTGACTACTACGTGTTTGGTCAGAATTACATCCGTCCTTTAGTTGATTTCAAGTGAGTTTACTAGCAATAATTTCTCTTTCTAGTGTTTAGTTGCAATCAATTTTGTTTATCTACGTATTTTATTGTCGATCACCTATGCACATTATTATGAAAAATTTAATGTGTGAGAATGATATCCTTGAATTGGGCATTTGTATTTTTAGCAAGTTTATAACTACAATAAGCTACGTTCTGAAGAATTTGTGAAAAATGTGTTAGGAAATTTAAAAGGTATATGCACGGAGTGTCCATAACTGAAGGAATTATGTTTTCATTTGGCGGAGGGGAAGTCAATATACAATGTTCTTTTAGAGGCCCTATTGGAACTTTAAAATCTCAACGTGTTTAACACATTGTGTTGAAGCTAATGGTATCACGAACAATAGCAATGCAGTTGTGATGATTTTTTATGTTTCTTCTAATCCTGTACAAATTACAAATACAATGTACACGTGATTAAGGCATATCCTGTGTGAATGCTGGAGTCTACACCTTCCAATAGTCGATAGCCATTTGATCTCTATGAATTTTTGCTCGGTGGTTAGTGAAATCCTATAATACGTTGAAGGGATTTTTGTAGAATGAAATGAGCGAACAATCTTGTGCATGTAAATAAATGTAAGTTAATATTCTGATTGATAAAGCTTCATGATGAAGTGCGTAAGCAGAACACAACACAATGGTTTGTGGTGTCTTTTTGGAGACATATTCAAGATGTTATCATCCTAGGATTCACCTGTAAATACTGTGAGGCTTGAACAATGAGGAATTGCAATTTTGCTGTGTCTAATCCTTCATTGGTCTGAGCTGTCAAACTATAGTGTATCGAGCAAGAGTGCTGAAGTTTTTAATCTCTCCCAGCCTCCAACAAATTCGGCTTCGTTTTTGCAACTTTTATGAGCGTAGATTTTCTTTTAGTAAAATCTGCATAGGCTGTTAATAGACAAACCAATTCTCCTATGATAGGACTAAATGTGGACTTAGACACTGACAGTAAGCCCAAGGTCTGGAGGGTGTATGAAAGGAGAAAAAAGGGTGTGCATAGAAGTGCTGAGGTGGCAAAAGATGTAACAGAATCGGTTAAGGAGTGAGAGGGGTAGAGAGAATATAAGGGAGTTGCAGCAGGCTCAAAACAGAATTATAAATCAAGTGAATAAGAAGAGGACATAATTTGAATTCGCAGTAGGAGATTTTGTGTTCCTCAACCTTTGACGGCATGGACAGTTTAGTGTGGGGGCTCGTAGCAATCCTAAGTTAGCTACACATTATTCTGGACCGCTTAAGGTGCTGGAAAGAGTTGGAGCCTACAAGTTGCAGTTGCCCGAAACAACCAAGATACATCCAGTTTTTCATGTATCTTTACTAAAAAAGGTGATAGGGAATTATAATATGATTGATGAACTGCCTACAGAGTTGGCTTGTGATGATGGAACCAGTTTAGAACCGGAGGGTATACTAGCAAAGAGGGTGATTAAAAATGGAGAAGATGCTGTTAGTCAAGTGCTTATACAATGGAAGGTCCAAATTCTTGAAGATGCTATGTGGAAAGAGGAATTTTACGTCAAAAGTCAGTTTCCACACTTGAGCCTTGAGGACAAGGCTAGTCTTGAAGAAATGGGTATCAAATGTGGGCTTAGACATTTGCAGTAAGCCAAGGTTTGGAGGGTGTATGAAAGGAGAAAAAAAGGTGTGAAGTACAAATGTGTTTATGACAAAGTGGAATGGGGTGCCTACTACCGGTGTCTAATTACGTTGTGATTATTTTGGATGTTACGTGTGGTAAACCATAAGATAGAAATGATAAAATAAGATTGGAAAACCTTTTTCCTAATTTGAGCTGTGCCTTTGCAGCATTGTGTCTTGATACTGAGCACCTTCTCTGTGCCCTCTAAAGGAGATTTATTATGAATTTGTGTTGCATGAAGAACAGGCAAAATTACTCTTGTTCAGCTATGACTCTCTTCTTCATATGATTTTATTTCTGGTTTTATCTTGTAATTAACTTGATTCTTCCTGGTTGTATCTAGAGAAGAGCTCTTGATTCTAAATGAATTCAATATTCCCTTTTCTGCAAATGTTAATTTAAAGGTTTGAAATCATGCCAATTACTTCAGAAATATCTCTATTGCAATTTCATAGAACTGGATACAACTAACAGCCATCTAAAACACTTCCTGAAGTATAATCCCTGCATGTAGCAATCTGTATACCCATTTATATTCATGGCACTTAAAGGCCCATATATAATAAACTTGTATCAAGACAATGCCTATTCTATTTGCCTGCACCTTGAAGCTATTCTTAAAGGTGATATTTTTGTTGCAGAAATTCTTATGTTGGCAACATGCCCCTTTTCATTGAAATGGAAGAGAAACTTAAGAAGGTGCCAATTTCTAATACGCTTTCTTCATATTGAGGGATTATTTGCTGTTAAGTATTGGTAGAATTTGTAATAACCTTATCTCACCAATAGGGTGAGGGTAGTAATCTTAACTCTGGTATTCCTCCTTTATTACTTCTATCTTAATCCAAAGGTCGGTATCTTTGTATGAGGTTTATTAGACGTGTAAAAGTTTTTAGTTTCAAATCTTAGTTCGAGATTGTGGGAATTGACCCATATCATGTGATTGTGTTGATTGTTTTTCAATTTTCCATTGCTTTTTAGGTTAGTTTCATTATTGTAGCATGAACTATTCTTAATTGCGTATCTGCATTACTATTATACCATAAAATCAATAGCATCGTCATAAGGTTGTCCTGGTATTCCAGTAAAAGTGAGATACTGAGTTGATGTTTCTAATGCTTCTGCTGTATCTATATAATTTTTTGAGTAAGTATTGCTCATTACTTGTATGCCAGATATAGAAGGCATAAAAGAATTGTCCTGTACTTTACATTAAATGACAGACTTGATTCTGATTTGTTGGTTCTTGTGTATGTTTGCCCTATGTTAGCATTTTCATAGATGTGGGAGAAAATCTTGAAAGAATGAAAAAATTACTGCAGGGACACAACATCATCTTGATGTCAAATCACCAAACTGAAGCTGATCCAGCCATCATTGCATTGCTTCTTGAAACACGACTCCCATATATTGCTGAAAACCTGGTACAGTTTGCATATTTAATTTCTGGCTATTTTGAAGCACGGGCTGTACATATTTATGATCCTTGAAGTAATTGAATTATGCCGTTTGTTCTTCAGACCTATGTTGCCGGAGATAGAGTTATAACTGATCCTCTGTCCAAACCATTCAGTCTTGGCAGGTTCATTTTGTAGCTCTTTTTATCAAATTAAAGATTTGTGATGTTATATTCCCTTCTATAAACGAAGTTGACTTCTGAAACTTTTTACTTATACTTTCGTTTAATAGGAATCTCATTTGTGTTTACTCTAAAAAGCACATGCTTGATGATCCAGCACTTGTTGAGATGAAAAGAACTGCAAACATACGAGCTCTGAAGGAGATGGCTATGCTTTTAAGGTATATTCCTTAGTTTATGGCTAAATGGCTGCTTTTTTTAGGAAAACCAACCATTGGCCTTAAGGTACTGATTAAGGGAAGAAAAATAGAAGATATTTATTATAAAAGTATTATAGTTATTGAAATTTGAAAATCCAATTACTTCGATACTTGTTTTCCTTATGAATAATTAGAGACATTAAATAGGGTTTCTTAATTATTATCCAATGCCCTGGTACACTTTATGCAAACCATAAGGAGTCAATTTGAGTGCACGCTTATTAATCAATGCCCCTAGTATACTTTGTTCAGATCATCATGCATTGAATTGAGTCCTGTCTTCTAGAAATCTGCAAAGAGATCATAAAGGAAAGAGGAAGTAACAGCAGTGGGCATGTTTACTTTAGATCGTATCTTTTATATGTAATGGTTATTGATTGGTCAAATGTCCGTCATCTTGGCCTTTTTGTACAGGAATGGATCACAGATAGTCTGGATTGCCCCTAGTGGTGGTAGGGATCGCCCAGATACCCAGACCAGAGAATGGGTGCCGGTAAGTTCACCCTCTTGTTAAAGTAAAATATAAATAGTGTTGCACAGGTTTAGTTCAGTCAAACTTCTTTTACAGAAATATAGGTTTTGACATTGACTAGAGGACAGATTGGATAAACTTCATAACAAGCAGTTAGAGGAAAAGAAAATAGAAGTTAAAACAAGCCAATTCCTCTTATAGATTACCATTAACTCATGCATCTCAACTTTAAAAGAAGCTAATCGACAAGGCATCTAAAAAGATTGAAATGCACAATTTGATTTTAACTTGTATGTTAAGTTTGATTTATTTCATCTTATTTCCTTCTCTTGTATGTGATTATTGAAAAGTTTGCATTGGCATTTAGTGCTACAATCTTGTACGGTTCCAGAAGGGTACTGCAACTCTTGTTCTTTATGGTTATTCCGTAATATGCTATTAGGATATGTTCTTAAAAAGGGATTAAGTTAGGCAGGCATTTATCTTGTTTAGAAGCAGGCAGGATGTGAGTAAACATAGTACTCTACTTAAGCACAATCAATTGTTTGCAAAGGTTGCTTTGTGAATTTTTTTTTTTCTTATTTCTGAAAAGAATGAAATGTTATCTGATCCAATGTTTGATTCAACAGTGAAAACTTATTCCACTTGTTGGGCTATAGATTTTTTCTTTTTGGAAGGGTAGCTAGAAATGAAATCCTGATTTCTGGCTCAATATTGAGTTCGCTCAAATATTGATTTTTTGGGCCACAGATTCTTGCACCTATGTTCTATATTATAACTGTACTTACATTTGAAGTTGTTATAGCCTTGTGCTGGTTTGCATGTAATTTGTCCTTCATTATAAGAAAAATTGATTTAAACATAGGAAGGTAAGTTTGATGGACTGTATCCAAGGTCTGATACTTAGTTGGTGCTGAGGTATTTATAAAAGGGGTTACAAGCATAGGGTATATATATCCAATGTCCTATTTTGTGAATGCAGTCATATAGAATGATGACCTTGAGATGTGTCAGTGTCATATGTTGTAAATAAAAGTATTGCACAATTTCCATATCTGTAATATATACATTACCATTTTGTTTATGTTTTGGCATATTAATATTCAGGCACCCTTTGACATTTCTTCGGTAGATAATATGCGAAGACTAGTTGAACATTCAGGTCCACCAGGTCATGTATATCCTTTGGCCATATTGTGCCATGACATAATGCCCCCTCCACTAAAGGTATGGTGTTCTTGTCTTTGAGATTCCATCCTGATATTTTATCTTAATTTTATTGCGACCATGTAATTTTGCAGGTTGAGAAAGAAATTGGGGAGAAAAGAATTATTTCCTTTCACGGGGCTGGCATATCAGTGGCTCCAGCTATAAGCTTTTCTGAAACCACTGCTACTTGTGAAAATCCTGAAAAGGTAAGTTGAGTTTGATTACCTGTACTGAAGTAAATTTATTGTCATTTATTCCAGCAGTTTTCTTCTCAGAATTCACTTGTCATTTTTGTAACTGCTTAAGAATGGGATACAGCATGAAATGATTTATAAACCACTTTTAAGTGCCCATGTAGTGGTATTTTGCTTTGAGAAATACTATTTGTAAGACAAAATTTTACAACAAAGAGAGAGAAGTATGGGATGTGATGGGTGCTGTGATAGGGAGAGGTGTTAATGTAGAAGTTGTTATATGGAATTAGAAAATAGTATAGTAAGTCATGTGAACCTATAGGCTTCCTACCCTCCTCTTGTGGAACTCATTTGTGCCAATGTATTCTTGGGATGTACAGCTCACCTACAATATATGCTGGTTGAGTGTAGTTTTTGTAATGTGAGTATGATTCTAATCTGAAGCTAAAGGATATATGTAAATAAAGTCAGTATTCTGTATCCTTGGGTTTACTGCTCAGGTTCACTTATTATTTTTTGGTTGTAGCGATCTGAACTTGGAAGTTCTTTGATACATGAAATTCAATATATGGAAGATTCTTTTATTTTAACTTGAATGATACAGTGTGGATTTTTTTTGTGTAGGCTAAGGAGGTCTTCACAAAAGCCCTGTACAATTCTGTGACTGAGCAATATAATGTGCTGAAATCTGCTATACAAGGAAAAAAAGGATTGGAAGCATCAACTCCTGTAGTTTCTTTGTCACAGCCATGGAAGTAGTTGAAATCTGCATGTTTTTCATTACACTTTCTTCTGATGCAGGTACAATTCTAACTACAGAAATTTGATATTTCCTAGTGTTTTATTGTACAACTTACAGGTTAAAATTGAAATCCTTTTTATTGCTGGGGTTCAAATATTTTTGTACATGCTGCTATTTTGTTGATGATGTTTATTGCTTTTAGTTGGACTGCATGCTTTTCTTGAGGCTTGAGCTGCAATTTATTATTGCTAGTAGCTTGAAATTTTTAATATGGTGAAAATGCTAATAAGCCTTTATTCTTGGCGAATGTGTTGTTTTGGAGTTGTCGTTGATAGTTACTTGAAGCATTTAAGATTTTTTTTGTGTAAGATGTTCATAGCTGTTGACTGATTTCTAACTTTTGGATGTTAATATGGTTCGCTTGCCACTAAATTGAAGAATTTTTAACTGTAATAATATGAAATTTAAGAAGCACATGCAAGCTCCAAATAAAATGCTTTTCTTTTCTTAAAACTTAAATTGTGCATTAATGTGCTATACCCAACTGACTCTATTTTCATGGATGGAAGCTCCAACTGCTTTGTTCCCTTTCAGAAGCAAGTTGCAAGACCACAGTCAAACGAATTCGACTGATCCACTTGTGAGTGACTGCCTAATTACTACACCGAATGATTTAGCTTGATTTGAAGATTGCAGTCAAATACATATTTTTTTGTCATTTTCCCTTTGCTCTTGCTTGCCGATGTCAGCGTTCAATTAATCTGGAATTTGTTTCAGAAGGTTCAAATTCAGCTGGTTACTGTACAGGTCTCTCAGTTCTGTGTCTGATTCGGTTCATTGACTGATAAAATACTAAATTTTTTGTCTACAGTTTTGTGATCAGGTTAGCTAGCTGAATAGATAAAATCTATTACTACCATTTGTATTTTTAATGAAGTCAACTAATAGAGGAAGAGATGTTAATATTACATGTTCAAAATCGAATTGTTCAGACGGGATCAGTGAATAAATTGATCCAAGTGTTACTTATTCATGTTGGCAACATAAAAGCACTATAGTTACAGTTATTTTATCATGTTTATCATTGTTTGCACTGATGATAGCTGTAAGGTATGTGGAACTCTTGGTATCTGAATCATATCATGAAGACATGGTACATTTTTGTGGTTTCCATGTTAAAAGAAAAATCGCTGAGAATCTCTGAATATATTTAATCTATTCTAATTGCTTGGATTGCCTATCACTATTGCCATGAAGCCTGAACGGAATATTACAGCTATTCATTGCTGTATCCTGTTTGCTATCATGCAAATAGGAGAATTAGAAACAGTGATTGGCTATTTAGTTGAATGAAATAGTGGAAATGAGGTGGGAATTCATAGTATTGTTTTGCTCCATTGTTGCTATTCATTTTTCATCGAATCACTTTAATTTTTATTCTATTTATTTCACAAGTTCCGAATCACTTTGTTTCTATTTCATTCACAAAGCATTCTTCACTTTTGATAGCTGTCATTGTTGTTTCTCTCGGTTCAACTTTGATTCCGCCGTTTATTTCAATAAATTTCAAAATAGCTGTAGTCCCCTTTAATCTGGTTTTAGATATTTTAAAATCTTTGAATTACCTTATATTTTAGATTAACGAAGTAGTTAGTGAGAAATACGGGTTGATATACACGTTATTACTAATTTCGCCCCTCCCTATACCATGATAATGGGCCTCATCTTTGTTTTGCTATTGCATTGATTGATAATTGAAAATCGTTTAATATTCAAATTCATGCTTACTTGAAAAACGAATATTTTGCATCACCTTTTTTACTTGGTCTCACTTTATGCAACTCATTTCCCTGAATTTTGAAAAACATGGGAATAAATCTTTGAGGACATTGTAAAGTTACGCGTCAAAAGCTGTCTTTATGTGTTTCGATCCTCGTGGTTCGATAGATCCTCATTCTAACCTATTACAACGTCACAAGGATCTGTGTGTTTTTAGCTTCAACGATTAAATATTTCTTGGATTTTGTAATCGAGCGGGCTCAGAGAGACTGTTACGACCTGAATCTAGAGTAACACCTTGTTTAGTTATTGTTGGTTAGCATTCTGTGCGAAAAAAGGAAAAAGGCATATCTGTCTAAAATTAACCCTCCTTCAATTCTTTGTTTTAAGTAAATATTGGTTTAGCTGATGAGGATCTTTGAAAATTTAAAGTTTGGTTATTGACTAATAATCTCCATTAAGATAGGTAACTTATAAAATATCATTGGAAGTTATTATTAAAACTTGTGACTGGCCTTTAAATGAGGTGGCCTTGTTTCCTTTTTAAACTTCTAACCAGATGTAGAGAAGTCAGAGAGGCTTTTATGCGCACCTTTCTCTAAATTCTTCCCCTCATTTTTGCTTGAGCTTTCCATTTCTGTTCTCCCTTGTAAGTTCTGTGTTTCTAAGTTTGGACAAGTTTGAATAACAGTGATTTGATTTTACTACGTGTAGATATGGCAATAGTGTCAGTGGCCACAGGGGTGCATGCAAGAGTAAATACTGGGCACCCAGCCCCAGCAGTGCAGGATTCCAAATCAGTTAATGTGACCAATGCCTTTCCACTTTGCTTCTGTTTGCTATACGAAATACGAGAAGGGGTCGACAGCCAAGGCCACCGCCCCATTGTTTAATGCTTCAGTGTTCCTTTTTTTATTACCCTGCACAACAACATCAACCAAGTAACGACATATGTTAAAATTAACATATAAATTGTTCATGTCTATAAACTTCATACACACCAACTACCATCCAATATAACAAAACAAACATGTCTCTTACAACGTAAAACTTTGAATCCTAACTCAGAAAGATTCTACATTTTTAGTACTCCACAATCTCTTCAACCATATTATCACTTTTGAGAGAAGATACTCCCCGAAAACAAAATATAGTTACGATACTTTTTCAGAAACTTCTTCATAACACAATCTGTCCTACACACCTTTAATAGATTAGCTTCTTAAAACAAGCAACTGTCTCGTAAGTTATTGAAGATTTTCTATTTATCGCTTTTATATTTTTAAAAAGAAAACAAAACAGCAGAAAATAAAGTAAAATTCTAAGACGATAAAGTAGTGTGTGATTCATAACAACTATTACGATCCAGTTTAAAAAAAAAAAAAAAAAAAAAAAACATGATGGGAACTCTTGTCTCTTCCCCAAAACCGTAAGTAGTAACGTTACGACACTGCTCAAGTGTAATGAAGCTTAGGGGAACGTGATTTGAATAACCCTAAAACGAGTTGTTTGAGGTTGCATGCACGAGGCTCTGGAATAATGTCACATTCTGATGCAGGGTAAAATTACTACTTTATTACTTTCGATGACCAACGAGCCTCACCAAATCTTTCCGAGGACTGTGCATGTTCCTTCCATCACCCAATTCACCTTCTAACTATAATATATATCTACACATCACACCAATTTTTGCAATAATATTAAAATAGAAAATGGTAAAATAAAATTGCAATGATATTAGTTTAACATTATAAAATTTATGACTTTAATGATTATATTAACTAATAAGAAGAGATACGAGACCAGTTTATGATTTTGATTCAGAAAATTAGTACAGCATATATACAAACAAAATAAAACTATTTCTTTGTATTTTCTAAATATACCTACCTAACAATATTTTTTAATTTACCATTTACAATACTTATTAGGAAATATGATAGAATAATATTCTCCACAATAGAGAGAGATATTTGGCTAATATTAACTTGTAGTTATTATTCGTAGTTTAACTAGTTGTTTATTTTGAGTTCTTTTTAATTTACGTGTATTTTTTTAAGTAGGTAGTGTATGTATCTTTTTAGTCAATAGTTTAGAAGTATATAAACATTATCGAAATAACATAGAATAAAGTGCAAGGTAGCACTTTCATTGTGGTGTGTAAGATGTTGCAGTCCCAGGGTTTATAAAAGTAGTCAAACAAAATAAAAATAAAATAAAACCAAATAATTAAGATGGTTTGTACCTTAAGTCCATATTAATATACCTCTAAAAATACAGCGCAAATTTTATTAAAGTAGACATAAATGAACTAAGCAAAACCAAAATAACTAATTAACTATTTTCTGGTCCACAAATATTTTTGTACGCAACAAAATTTTATTCAAATCACATGTACATTTACGCTATAGTAAAATTAACAAAAATGATGGAAGTGAGGAGTTTATCCAAAAGGTATAAAATAAAAATGTCAAATCAATTTTTATAAATTAGTATAAGTTAGTTTTCTTTATTATATTTTTAACTATATGTAAACTAGTTTTCACTAATAAAAATCAATTTTATTTTTTTATTTTTTGAAAATCTTTTTGAAGAAGCTCTTTCAATATACAAAAAAGCAACCTCAAAATATTACTTTAAGAATACCTACATATGCTATATAAATTAATAACCTATTGCTAAACCAAATAATTTGTGTGGGACATATGATATAGTATAGTTTTAAAAAGTTAGAGCATATTAGAAACAATATAAATTCAATTTGGATGTTCTAACCTTAGTTTTTGCCGAACCAAAAGGGACAGGTTGAGTTAGCTTTTAATGTGTGAATGGAAAAGGAGAAATTGTGTTTATTTTTTTAATCCTGAACTTAGCACCATTATTGGCCTCTAAACGATGTGATTAATTATTATAACTTGTCAATTATGCTACAGTTCCTATTGTCGAATGCTTTTATATAAAGTAAATTGGTCTGCCATTAAAAGAAGTTAAGTTAATTTTTGATTTATAAGCTATGTGGTCAGTGTCACTGAACCATGTTGATAAGAAAGAAAGCCAAAATCAAAGTATAAAAATAGTGGAAAAATGTCAAAAAGGGAAGGAAGAACTTGACTACTAAAAATAGAAGTCACGTGTCCCAAAATTAGACCCCAGATAATTGTAGGAATAACTAATTAGATAATTTTGAAAGAGTAAATCTACATCAAGTTTTTTTATTTAACAAATTATATCTTTAAGTTCTCACTTATTTAACTTGTTTCAAGTCAGGTATATATTTTTTTCAATGTCTATCTATAGCTATTAAAGGTTTCAATTTAATCTTATTTTAAAAAAAATATGTGAATGTTTTCTGAATTTTTTCTCAAATAATATCTTTTCAAATTAATCAACTAATTCTTGGTACTCTCATTTATCAAAATAGACCTTTTCAAATAAGTTTTTACTTTCATTTTAACTTCACATATGAAAAACGAACAAAATTTTAATATAATTTTTTTACTTTTTTTATTTCAAAAATAACAAATAATTAATGAAATAACAATGATAATAATAAATTTTATTTTTTTATTTTTTATTAAGTTCTAAATAGCGAATTAAATTAAGAATGGTCTTAATAATAAAATAAAACAATTGAAACTAATTAATAAAACATAATAATTTTAGAAAATGTAAAATAAAATTATAAAATATTTGAATATATTATTTAGAGT
>Ga0123340_1004228_pt1 | contig 13585 bp, 11 predicted proteins | sample SirMexnodulemix_FD_89961 | JGI IMG/M metagenome (GOLD analysis project Ga0123340, IMG submission 89961) | Root nodule microbial communities of legume samples collected from Mexico - Siratro Mexico nodule mix | ecosystem: Host-associated > Plants > Roots > Nodule | place: Mexico: Nepantla... | reverse complement strand
CTATATAAGTAATGATAAAATAAAACAACAACTACATCATTATAATTAATAAAAAAATTTAATTGAAAAATATAAAAAATTTAGATATGCAATGAAAAAAATATTGTATCGTTGAAAAGAGGAAATATATTTATAAGTTAAAAATGTGTTAAAAAAATTTATTATTGAAATGAAAATTATTTAAATCGTGTGAAATATATATAGATAGATAGATAGATTATAGTAGTTTTTTAGTAAATAATAGAATATGTTACACGTTTTCGAACTTCGGTATTTTTTTTTTTTCTTTTTTCCTTTGAGACAACTTCTCGAAAGTTGAGACTGAGCAGTAAATTAGCCGAGACAGTAGCATATTGGGATGAATAACTCCTAACTACCAGGCTAATTTTTAAAAATAAAGTAAATCCAAATATTTTAAATAAAACTTTGTTATTTTTTTCCATGTACAAAACAATAACTTCGACGGTAAGTTATCTTTATATGATATTAGCATTTAAACTATATTTGTACCAGAAAGAAGCTTGTAACCCATTTTTTTTTCCTGTTTTCCTTTTTTCAATTTTAATAAGAATAATTTTAAGCTATTATTAGAATGCTATTTGTTAAGTTTCTTTAATAATGTAAAAATTGCTTCTCAAAACAATTAATAATAACAGTAATACTTACTGCCTTTTAAGGTAATTTTACTTCATAAAAAGTATGGAATATGTAGATTACTGATGCTACTGAAATTACCTCACTCATTCACAATATTAATTTCAAGCATAGGATATATGTTGCTTAATTATGGGTTTGTTTGAATTTAAGTGTTATGGGTTTGACAGGGCGATACAAAGGTCCAACTGTTTCCATTCCACGGGTAAAAACGGTCCATGCCAAATGACGAGCAACCCATTCATGATCAGCTTTGGCATAATCCAAATTATATTCTCTCAAATTCCAGATTTTCATAAAACATGGTGGCTCTCCATAGTTGCAGCAATCATGTCCTTTGCCTATTCCATAATTGGCCTCGCTCTTGGAATTGCCAAAGTTGCAGGTTATATCACTAATCCTATTTGTTAAATAGAAGCAGTGTTAGATACATACTGGTTCTCGCATTTTAATTGATTAATTCATCTTTAAGTTTTCAAAAAAATATGCGAATTTATTCTTTTATTAACTTTATAATGATAAATGTTAAATTTAAATATGAAAATAGCTAATATAACATATTATATTAATTTAGTTTTTCTAACTGCCATTAATCAAAGATAAAATTATCAAAAGCATACTTTTCCAGAAAAAAATGCTGATATTCTTGTTTAATTGGTTCTTGAACAGAAACGGGTACTTTCAAGGGTAGTCTCACAGGAATAAGGATTGGAACTGTGACACAGGCCGAAAAAATATGGGGGGTTTTCCAAGGTCTTGGTGACATAGCCTTTGCTTATTCATATTCTCAAATCCTCATTGAAATTCAGGTTCACCTTTTTTTCATATTCCCTGATAGAACAGTAAGAAAAAAAACAATAAATTTTATCCGAAACTAATTAAATGCAATATTATTCTTGATTACACAGGACACTATAAAATCTCCACCATCTGAAGCAAAGACAATGAAAAAAGCCGCAAAGCTGAGTATTGGAGTAACCACAACATTTTATATGCTTTGTGGCTTCATGGGTTACGCTGCTTTTGGGGACAATGCACCTGGGAACCTGCTCACTGGATTTGGTTTTTACGACCCATATTGGCTTGTAGATATTGCTAATGCTGCTATCGTAATTCACCTTGTGGGAGCATACCAAGTCTATGCTCAGCCCCTATTTGCCTTTGTGGAGAAATGGGCTTCAAAAAAATGGCCCAAAGTTGACAAAGAATTCAAAGTTCCAATTCCCGGCTTTGCACCTTACAATCTAAGCCCATTTAGATTAGTTTGGAGAACGGGGTTTGTTATCATAACCACTATTGTAGCAATGTTGCTTCCATTCTTCAATGACATTTTGGGACTTCTTGGAGCACTGGGGTTTTGGCCTCTAAGTGTTTATTTCCCAGTGGAGATGAATATCAAACAAAAGAAGATCCCAAAGTGGAGTCAGAGATGGATAGGTATGCAAATATTAAGCTTTGTCTGCCTCATAGTATCAATTGCAGCTGCTATTGGCTCAGTTGCCAGCATCGTGACTGATCTACAGAAATACAAACCTTTCCATGTAGATTATTAAACCCCATCCAACCCATCTTCGCTAATGCTAGAAACTGTTGTAGGCAGTGGTAGCTGTTTGTATATCTTTTATCTTATCAGTAATGCTATTTCAATGTCATGCTTGCTACACGTCTATAAAGTTAAAGTTCGAGACATTTTTAAATTCAGTACCCCTCTTTCTTCTCATCTAAACATAGTAAGACCTAACTGAAATACAAAATTTGTACGAAACTCTTCTATAACTGACTATAAACATAAACCTCAAATTTAGACCTTGCGAGTCGTAGAAATCAAAACTATCACAAAATAAATAAGCTTGTGCTCGAAGGAGTGCATGGAACTTTCCCACATTTTGATGTCAACCCACAACTGGAATTATATATATATATATATATATATATATATATATTCAGGAAACTATATACTATATCCCAAGTAATAAAATTCAAAAAAATAACTAAACAGACTGCTCATGAGCTCTCCTCACTCGACCGAAACAATGAATTGAATTGACAAATACCCACAAAAAGATTTTACAACAGAAAATATTGCATAAGCATCTGTATAATAAACCCGACAACCCCCTGGAAATTACATCGATTACAAATTTACTTCCCCCTGTATCCTTTGGACATCCTGATGCCACACAATAAATTGATTTTTTTTTTATCATCGTTGCAACAGAACTTTAACCGAAACAAATAAGCAGTGGAAGAGGCAGCTGAAACGAGGGCGTGGTTACCTCTCAACAGAATGGCCAGAACAAAACTACCTTGAAGTAGTTCAGTTCGTCGAGATTAGAAAAGCTCCTCTGAATTGAACTTATTCCATGCTTCCTGTAATAAATTGTCAAACTTTTCAGCAAAAAATAAAGGCATAGTAGTAGTATTTATTTTTATTTAGAACACACGCAATTATAAACCGAAAAATCAAGTACCCCTAACATGAGTCCAATTATTAATAAATGTAAGAAGCATCATGAAACTAAACATTACTTCAAAGTTATCTATGTAGATGAAAATCCTACTATGTGCAAGCGACGTCCCACCCACTGGCTGGACTAACAGGAACATCCAGCAATGGATACCATTTTTTTTTTTTTTCAAACCATTGATGCTTTATTGCAATGATTACAACATTCCCTCTATTATTGGGTGAATTTCTTGAATATCCACCCAATATCAAAGAGTGTGTTAAAAAATGCGTAACATTTTTATTTCCAAAATCTCTATTTCAACTACGAGTTGTCAATAATGATGTCATTAACAAGTATCATCGAAACAAAGCTCCCAGATAACTGTTGTAAAACAAAATAAAATTCCGTTATATCATATTTTTCTACTGGCTTAATTATATTTAGTCCCTGAAATTTAATAAATATTGAAAACATCATTTTATACTCTACAACTCGTAAAATCTGCTTAGTCTCTAGAGAAAGACAGATTTAACATAGATGGTGATGTGACAACATCTGTCACGTGTACACTTCTGATTGCCACGTCACTTCTATTAACATTTTATGCAATTGTAAGGACTAAAATTAAAATACAGATTTACCTCAAATGTTTCGGACAAAACATAATGCTTTTATATTTATAGGATTTGACAGACATGACAGAAAATGCCCTAAGATACGTATATATAAAATAAATAAATAAATTCAATCATTATTTCAGAATACACACTATCATATATGACAAGATACAATGCTAATATTTATTAACAGTAGCCTATATAAATGCATTTCATTTCACCAAAAAATGTTAAATGGAAACCTACATTTGGAAGTCGCTTGAAATAAGAGTAGCCTAATCTTTATTTGCCATTGACAAAAACTTCTTTTGTTAAGCATGGATCATTCTGTATGTATGAATAACATAAAAAGGCCTGAAATACCTTGAGTAGATCAAAAACCTTCTCAGCAATACATTTCTGTTGTATAGTGGCACCCTTCTGTTGCACTTTATCAGGATGAATGCACAGTGTAGCTTTCCTATAAACCTTTCTGACAGCTGCCGCTGTAATCAAATCAGTCAAAGCAACTGGCTGCCAACCACATTCAGGCCACAGAACCTGATCATCATTCATAAAGAAAACAAGTTAACACAACAAAACACAAATATAGAATAAAAATATTGATGCCTTAAAAAAATACAAATTAAAGGCACATTAGTCTGCTTAGATTTAGAAGTAGGAACTTTTCAGTGTTAAATTTTGGAAACATTGGTTTTCATGTATTAGAAAATCATTAGAATGGTGCAAAATCAACCACTTTTCTTAAAATATGTCGATCTCATTGGAAATACCAATATATGGATAGTATTAAACAAGGAAATTGAAATACAGGGTGAACCTGTAATGAGCAGTACTTAAGAAACCAATAAAATCAGTTTCGAAATATAGAATTAGAGCATGCTTGGTTCAACTTGTCTTGAAGAAACAATTGCTTATTTTTGCCAACTTATAACGAAATTTCTTAAAAAATATTTTCTGAGAATACTCTGTTACCAAATACCCACCACACTTCCAACCCTAGGAGGTATATTGAATCAGATGAGACCCAGCATGCCATATCTTAAAAGTTGAGCTCATGCGTTAATATAATAAATAAAGAAGTGATAGCATAAACAACCAAACTTCTAGATGTTCATATAGATAAGGAAGAGAGAAATTCAGAGATTTTCCCAAGGTGCGTGTAGAAAGTATATACATATTGTAAGGTGGAAAGCAAAGCACGCAAGTTCCCCTCTTTTCCTGCAGCCCAGCGCTTAATTTCAAAATCCAATGTTTCAGCAACCCTCTGAAATCAATGTAGAGATAAGATTAGATAATAAATATACAAACATATAACTATAAAAACTCTGCAAAATTAACAAAGAAGTAAAATCCAACTAACCAGTGTCACCTACATAAAAAGATCAGCTTCATTGTGTGTTAAATTATATAAAGGCGAGAAAAAGAGAAGGTATCCCATCTCAATTCTCCCAATTGATAAAACAAGTTTTGGATGGAAAAGAAGATGCATAGATTTATGGTAATTTTTAAAGGGAAAAAAAGACCAAACAAGCTGTTAGCTTTAATGTAAACTAGAAACAGACAAACAAGATAACACAATTTAATAAGAAATCAGAAAGTTGGATAATCAATTGACCCTTGTATTGTGCATCACTGATATTAAAGAGGCCAACAAGGGTGAATGGATATATATTGTGAATGAGCAGTGAGTGCAATGCAAGTGTTTCTCAAAGGAAGACAACAAAAGAAACTATTTACATGTTTCTCAGCTTGATCTCTTTGAGTCTGTAGGTCCCGTTGATTCTTCTCAGCCAATGCTTTAGCCTAGCGTAAAATGGTAATGATCAGTGGCAACAAAGAACTAAAAATATTTCTCAGGAATGTACATGCTTCCCTATAAATTCAATGTCAAGTTGATTTGAAAATAGAACATTGGTCACCAATTCTTTCACAGAAATGAAAAAGAAATCAATTCAAGGAAGAAAATACAGTAAGACATATACCGCACGCTCCTGAGCCCTCTGCTGGCGTTCCAACCTGGCTTTTCGTCTTTCTTCACTTTCCCCTTCAACTTCCTGAAACGCTCCAGATGATGATGGAGCAGCTTCAAACCATAGAAAAAAGAGACAAAAAGAGCTTCCGTAATAAGTACAGAGACCCAAAATTTCCAATGAATTTTGAATATATATTCACTCATAAGCCAACCTCCAAAAATTGAGGAAAGATCATCAACAATATTTGTGGATGACGATGCTTTCTTCATGCTTGAAGACACACCTGAAGATTTCCGGGTTACATCTGACTGAAATTGGGCATCAAATACAGGGTCCTGAAAGCAAAGATTAGTTAAAAAAATAAAATAGTACTATGCTAGGATTAACATGATAATACATGTCAGTCCACTATGTGTTATTATTTACAACACGGAAATCTTTTAATACTTGTCACTTTTATATAGTTCTTTATTTAAAATGGAAAGGACAAGAACAAAAAATAACAAACCAGTCAACAAAACATCTGACTTTGAGGATAAATTTTCTATGATATAAAAAGACAGAATACCAAAGCCAAGAACTGGCACTACATATTAGTATAAAAGATGTTTAACATAAATAGGTACTCACTGAAGCGCTGGACCTAGGAGGCCTGGGAGCACTGTTAGCTCGTGCACCTGTGCTGAAGAATGATTCAAGATCATTGTCACTTTGTTGTTGGTTCATCCTCACAGCAGCAGCTCTTTCTCGAGCCTGTGCAGCAGCTCTTTCTCGAGCCTCTGCAGCAGCCCTTTCGACAGCAGCGCGCTCTTGTTTAGCTCTTGCTTCAGATTCAGCTCTTGCAGATGAAGCTCTTTCCCGCACTTCCCTCTCTTTTGCCTCTGCAGCAGCCTTTTCAGCCCTTTCCTTTGCCTCAGAAGCAGCCCTTTCAGCCCTTTCCTTTGCCTCAGCAGCAGCCCTTTCACGGGCTTCTGCTTGCGCCCTCTGAACTGCAGCCCTTTCAGCACGCTTTCTAGCTTCTGCATTAGCTTTCTCAACAGCAGCCCTCTCAGCTCTTTGGCGAGCTTCAACAGCTGCTCTTTCACGCGCTTCTCTAGTAGCTCTTTCTACAGCCTGTCTAGCCATTTCTCTTTCTCTCTCAAGTCTCTGTCGCTCTCTTTCTTTCTCTTCCATTTCCTTCTCACGTTTTCTTTGCTCTCTTTCTTCCTTCTCCTTTTGATGCCGTTCATGATCTAACCTTTCCTGTTTTCCTCCATCATCTGACAAAGCTCTGCCATCCTTTGCCAATTGCACAGGTTCCTTGCTTTTAACGGCTTTTGTATTCTCCCTCTCCCTAAATTCCTTTGCGTGCCTAAATTTAGCTTCAGCTTTATCCATAGCCACTTTCATAGCTGCAGCAGCTGAGTTCATCTCTAATTCTTTATCAGCAAGACCATTTCCATGTTCATTGTCATTACCAAGACTCCTGCCCATGGAAAAATCTTCAAGTTCATCAAACTGAGATGCAGAAGATAATTTGGCTGCAGCAGGAGCAGATTTAGGACCCTGAGAAAATTGAGTGGAACTTGGAAAAGAAGAAAATTCACTATCCTTCTTTCTGACATTGGCAGAAGAAGATGAACCTGCTCCTGACTTGGGGATATGTACTGGTTGAGGAGGAGGAGGTCTTGAAGGTGGTGGAGCAGCAGTTGGCTGAGTGAAAAGAGGAATCTCTGATACCGTCAGCCATATATCATCATTTGATTCAAACATCTGTTCATATTTTGGAGACATTTCTGCCTGGGTACTAGCCTGTTTAAAACCATCATTATCATGTGAAGGGGAAGTAGACCTTTGGCCAAATGGTTTGTAAGAATTGGATGAATATGTAGGAATGTCAAATGCAGCTGGATGAAATTCCTGATCATGATCCACAGGAATCTTGTTTTGTGTTTGTCTCTCAGGACTCCTCACAGATGATTCGCCATTTGATTCTTTATCACTGGTTGTATTTGGGGAGCTGCTACCCTTCATGCTATTTCTCTCTGCTGAGAACGCAGGCACAGAATTTCCACCAAAGGTATCAAGATCATCATATACTTCACCATTAGAATTTGACAAACTCTCATTTTTTGTGCTCCTAGAACTACTAAATCTACTAATTTCTTCCAATGGGTCTGTAAAGTATTTTGAGGATGAATCCATTGGGGCTGAAGTTGGTTCAAACACTTTGAAAGGGTCATCTGTTTCACCGGAAGCTGTTTTAGAAGAATTGATAGTAGGTTGTGATGACAAATCAATATTAGGAACGGTCCTGTGAATAAAACAATATGCAAAAACGATTACAATGCATCAAGGATATGCAAAGATAAGGGATGGTATTGTCCCTTCCCTTCTATTATTCTCATCCCTACCTCTGTTTCTCCAAACGAGATGCTAGGCAAGCAACAACAAATTCATAAGATCTATCCTCACTGTTCATTAGACCTGATCCCCTCATGAACCAGATAAAATGAAGGATCAACTTCCAAGATAAAAATGCACAGCCAAGGAAACTTATTACCAGATATCCAAATTTACAACTGAAATGGTCACCCTTGAGAAATAAAAAAAAGAAAACTGAGCCTTTTAGGAGTGAGTGGAAGGGGCAGTTACTTACGACAGTTAGGATTGTTAAAGAATATATGGAAATATTTTACCATATCTCAGAATAACTATAGATTATCTTCTAGAATAGTTACCATATTTCTTTATCTTATCATGCTTTGGTTCCCTAATTAGATAGGATTATATTATAATTAGTGAAATAATGGCTAGAGGAAAGCAGTTAACTCTCAAAATTGAGCTTTCCAGATAGACTTCACTTCAGAAACAAAGGGCTGTCACTAAGTAATAGTAAGACAGAGTATGATTGCAATTTTAGCAAAATAGAGAGAAAATGACTTGGAAGTATAAATGGGAGAAAATCTCAAACCACGTGTTTTAAGTTTAAATATTTGGGTTCAATATTACAAAATGATGGAGAACTTACAGAAGATGTCACAGATAAGAAACAGCAAAGATGGTTAAAATGGGCAAAGACATTGAGGGTTAACTATGATTGCAAAGAACCAACCAAGCTCATAGTCTTGTTATACTGCTATATGTTCGGCTATCTATAGTCTAACATTGAATAGTGAGATTAGCAAAATTGAAAATGTTAAAATGGATGTTAGTCACAATAAAGGACAGGAAGCGAAATAGCCGTACACGAGTAATGAGGAGACACTGGTTATGCTGATAAAAAGAATAACATAATCATTTGAGGTGGTTTGGTGTATTTTTGTTCTCAGATTCTGTTCAATCCTTTCAATCAATAAAATCAGTCTCTGGTTTCCTTCTTATGTCCTAACAAAACTTAATCCTCCCAGAGTGTAAGGGTTCTAATAGAGATTTGGATATTATGGGATGCCTAAGTCCCACCATCTAGTATGGATGCTAGGTTAAGTATTTAAGTATTTGGTTCTCCTAAAATAAGTTCATTGGAACATCTCCTACCTTTTCCAAACTAACTTTTGAGCTTCATTCAAGTGTCTACTTTAATTAATAAAATCAGTAAGTATAACTAAGTACACCTTACCTCTCAAACTATGTCATGCACACTTAAATGTCAACTTCATAGATTACCGCAAAAAGTTGACACCATTCAAACAATAACCTCAGTCTAATATTTCAAAATACAAAAGGCATACAAATTGCAGTTAAGAGGACTAATGCACAACCTACAATCGCAGCTCCTAGAAACTATATATCTGAATCCTCATTATCAAACAGATAGTCTGCGCAAACATAGAAGAAAAATACATAATCAGCAAAAAAAACCCTTTCCCTCCAAATCAGTTCTGTAATCTAGGCATACTTCAGAATATCTACTTCACGCTCCAACAATCAAGATCTATTTCAGGCAGTCAAAAAGAATTGACAGCAGTATACGTTCCTATTAGTACATAAGTAGACTTGTGAACTACGAGTTTAAGTTCATTTGCAATAATGACCAGCAGGCAAATAATTCTTTTTCTGACATATTCAGAATAATCACGGGCAGTGAACTTTTATACTTAAGGGTGTGATCTGTAAGTTATGGAATAGTTCAATGCGATGACTTAATTCACTAATGGAGCTAGCCAAGAACCAATATTTTGCAAAAAAAAAAAAAAAAAAAAAAATTTTTAAACCCTTTTCCATATTCCATTCCACTATAAAAGAAACAACTAAAATTAATAGAAAAATTAAAAAAAAAAAAAAAATTCAAAAATGAAACTAGCAAAAAACAAATATTTAAAAAAAAAAAAAAAAAAAAAAAAACTGTTTAAACCCGTCTGCATGTTACATTCAACTATACAAGGTAGAAGAACTTGAATTCAATTGAAACTCCTTCCGAATAGTTTTTTCTAGTATTTTATTTCAGTGGTCCATAATTATATAGTTGACAAAAACTTCTTTCTCTTATCAATTATATTACCGTCACAATCTCAGTTCTTCACGCCCTTTCAGCACACAAATAGATTGTTCCAAAGATCAATAAACAAACCTCAATTCTTACTACACAAAATTCGCTGCCTCACATTAAATAGATTCAATAACAGACACGTAGCATACCTATCAGTGGAAGCCTTGCTGCTCCCGAATCCAGGGATCAAGTCATCAAAATCCGCGACACCTCTCTCTCCTTTCTCCGAAGGCTTCGACTCACCTAACCCGCCGAGAAGATCATCAAACGCGGCCGGAGCGAAAACGTCGCCGTAGGAGAACTTGGAGGAGCTCTTGAGGCCGGGAACGCCGTCAAAAATATCGTCGTCGTCATACATCGGTTTGTCGTAGACCGGTTTGTCATGCACCGGCAGGTTAACGGACTTGGAGCGGAAATCGGCGGAGCCGCGAAACACGGAGTCGAAGTCATAGGACGCCTCCGGCTTGCCACCGCCGCCGAAGAGATCGTCGAAGGAAGCGGCGTTGACGGAGTCGCCGCCAGCGAAGGAATTGGAAGCTCGAGCGGATCGGGAACCTAAATCGAAGTTGAGAGAAGATGAATTGTATGAAGAAGCTTTAGATGCTGCCATTGGCGCCGATTTTCCTTGCGGTTTGAACCCGAATTCGGTGGTTAAGAGACCATCGAAATCGTTCATGTCGATCGATCGAGAGAGCGAGATAGAGAGATCTGGTGTGCGACGGTATCCTCCGCGTACGGTGTATCCGCGGGAGAGTACGGTGAAGAGAGAACGTCACAGAGGATACAAAGAATGGGACAAACTAACCTGCGTTTCACTTTAACGCTCTTTTTTTAAAATTATTTTTTATTTATATATTTTCCTTTCTTCTTCTGCTTCTTGTTGCTTAGTACTGGTTTAGTTGGGTCTTCTTCTTTTTTATTTGTCTCTTCGTTTCTTCTGCTTTTCCCACTGTGTTAAAGAATTTGCATCAGAGGATTCCTCAAATTCTGTTTCGTGCTATTTTGGGATCGAATCGTGCTATCTAATGGATTCTTGTCTGGGCTTGTCCTTATAAAATTTCTCCTGTTTTTCAGTGGGAAAAAAAGCATGACTAGTTCTTCGGATTTCAAATTTTATATTATTTCTGTCAATTTTTTAAAAATTGAACTCTTCTACATTGATCTTAGCATCACAAATTGGTTGTAGGGCTTGATAAAAAAATTGGAAGGGAGAAAGTATGTCTTATTATGTGTGTTTTTATGTTTATCCTTTTAGCTCAATAAAAAATTACTAACTTTTATGATTAATTGTGTTTCAAAATGTATTATTACAAAGGAAAAGAATACTTGGAGAGTTGGGGAGTTTTACGCCAATCGTGACATGTTAACACTTGATGATATGCCTAGAAGATAAAAATGATATTTTGGTCATGAATTAAAATATTTGAATTTTACATTTTGGCGATTGAATTTTACATTTTGGCGATTGGACAATGAGTGTTTTCGTGTATTAAAAAAAGTGTTCCAATTTCGAAACTCAAATCCTATTTTCAATCACTCTCACCCTCATTTTAATTCAGCCACAACCAACTTACATTTTCTAATTAAAAAATAACTCATTATTATATAATCAGAAACATTTATATTCAAGACAATTCAGGCCTAATATGGTAATGGATAATTTTTTTAGGATTTTGCTTTTTTTCAAATTCAAAGTAGTAAGTTGTATACATTTTCGAAGTTATAGGGTTTCAAGATTTAAGAACTCTACAAGATCCAAATACTTCAATTGTGCACCAGTTTGGTAAATAGAAAGACAACATTAATAATGATATTTAGGATTTTTTTAATTAATTAAAGAAAATGTGGTCTCTAATAGATGAAGGTTTATAAAGAGTATTGTCGTCACCACTACCAACTGAGTTGATCAAGGAAACGCAAAGATGACAACGAGGACAGTTTACAAAAACCCCACTTAGAGAGGGAGACGGAGTCGGGGTAACAAAAATAGTAGTTGCTCTGAGAGAGAGGGTGTCGCGGCGCTACACGAGAAATGATACTTGTTATGTGAGGGAAATGAAGTTGCGACAGAAGACAAGAAACAACACTTGCTCTGTGAGAGAGGTCCAGTGACAGTAGTGAATGAACCTCAAGTTTACAATCCTAAAGCTCAAATTTACAACCCTAAATTGATTGCAAATACTTTCTATCATGCTGGACTACACTCACTTTCTATGTGTTTTTTTTTTTTCACTTTATCGTCATGTGTAGTTGTCATTTGGATGTCATGACATGTGACGGTGTCATGACGGTGTCAACATATCGAATACTCTTTTACAAACTAGTACATGACATATTTGTTTCTTCTAAACATATTTTTTAAATAGGTGCAATTTTTTCATGAATTTATTGGAGTAGATAAATTTAAACTTTTAATGTAAATGGATGATCTTAAAATAAATAAATAATACTTACATTATTTTTATTCTTTTCTAAATTTTGTTTTGGTGCATAATTTTAATTTATTTTAATTTTTTTATGTTAAAGGAATGATAGTTTTTAATTTTTTTAAAGTCATGCACTTCATCATGACTTTAGTAGTTAATAAATGTTGAGATTTCTCTTATAGATAGGGGTGATTGTTCCTCTACTATGTTTTACTAGGATAAAGTTTTTATCAGACTGATTTTCTGGTACAACAGTTTGATCTTCATTAATCTATTCTTATTGGTTTATTTAATTTTACAAAGAAAACATACAAAAAAAAATAGATAAATATTAATCACAATATCATTAGAAATGAATAGTATTATGTAATAATCAACACAATTGTCTAATTCAAAAAATATACATAAATGATAATTTGTTAGATACCACACATATATAGAAAATGATACATCTAAGAAAGTATCTAATAAATATCACATTAACAACCAACTAGCATATGTCAGTTTAATTTCAAACACATTTAATTATATTTTTAAGTTAAATTCAATTAACATTTTTTTTTCAATAATATGACATGTCTAGAGATAGTACCACCTCAATGATAACCTTTTTATGATGTTCCATCTTCTTTCAACACTCACTAGCTTCCACAACAACATATTGGTCTTCACTCATCTTGAATGTTCTCCTACTTGGATCATTGTCTTCATCATTACACCTATGCACAATCTTTATATTAATATCTTCCAAACACATAATATTTTTCATTGCAATCACATCTTGTTTTCAACCACATTACAATAACACCACCTTCAACAAACAATTCATATCATTTATGCATTGTTATAGACACACATGTTTTTCCATCATAGAACTGAATGCAACAAAGATAAAGATAATTACAATAATGATGATGACAATATCCAATCTGAAATTGGTATTCCAATTCAGCCACAATAACAAATTAATAAATTAAAATCAAAATTAATATAT
>Ga0123340_1004227_pt1 | contig 13585 bp, 5 predicted proteins | sample SirMexnodulemix_FD_89961 | JGI IMG/M metagenome (GOLD analysis project Ga0123340, IMG submission 89961) | Root nodule microbial communities of legume samples collected from Mexico - Siratro Mexico nodule mix | ecosystem: Host-associated > Plants > Roots > Nodule | place: Mexico: Nepantla... | reverse complement strand
TTGTGATACATTATAGTATCAAAATGTTAACGCATAAATGAATTTTAGATTAATATACAATAGTTTTGTTTTAAGAGTCATATCATATATAATTTATTATTTTTGATGATTACTTAATATGAAACATGATATATAAGCCTATATATTGACAAGTTTATTTATCAATTCATCCATATTATATAAGACCATAGTCTTTACTTCATTTTGATTAATCATCCAAGACATTACTTTTGTATTGCTTCTAGTCAGACTTGTATAGCATTCAAACATCATCTAGTTCATTTTATCTCCATCAGTGAACCATCTTAGAACAAGCGTCTGGTCCATGTATGTTGATTATTATTTTGTTCAGTAGTCCTACTTCTTCTATCTGCATGCTTATTAACTTGTTAGAACTTTTTACATGTCTTATAGTATTTCTTATCATTAAAACTATCATCTAAGGGATATGTCATATCGTCCATTGACTTAACATAACTGAGATTATAATTAAATTCATTAGGAGATGCTTTAAGTTGACTAACCCTATCTATACTTTAATCTTGTTGACTTTTCATGCAATAAATGATATATGTTGTGCACTAGACAATCCAAAAATACTACATTAGACGGTCTAGATTCACACTTTTTTATTTGATTAAAAATGACACTGATCAATTATAAATAATTACATGACAAATTGACTCATTGTAAAGAAAAGCTTGGAAAAGACATTAGGAAAGACAAACTTTAAGCAAAAACTTTACCCATATGAGTCATGCTAAATGTTCTAGTGAAAAATACTTAAAATATACACATTAAGGAAGACCAAACCCACACAAAATGATAGAAAAAATTTGTGCAATCCTAATGGAAGTTAAATAGAAAACTAATACAAGAATTTAGGACAAACTACTCATAAACTACCAATTTTTCAAGGGATTTTTCTTCTATCTTTTGCCAATTATTTCTATTGATTTCTCCAAACTTTTGTTGGCTTTTGAAACACATATATGTCTCGAAAATTCAGAATAGAAATTCCCAAAAAAAAATTTGTTTGAGTTTATGATTCTTGAAAACAATATCCAAAAGAACAATAAAAAAGAACTGAGAGTACAAGACTTGAATCTCAATGTTTACAAGTCTCAAATCTTCCAAAAACATGTTTAATCTTCAGAAAACTTTTGAAAGATATTTAACACTTTTACAAGTCTAGAAAATTTTGAGAAGAAAGCAATAACTCAAAGAATAGAGAAGAACATAATATCTAAAATTAATCAAGCATCAACATCGTACCCATTTTTCACAATTTTTTTTTGGCCAACTTTGCAAGATATGCATACAATGACTTGATTAATGAAACAAACTAATGAAACAAATGATGAAACATATTCTAAACATTACAACAATGATTTGGCCAAGAGAAAATCCAAGAAAGAAGACAAGAATCACATCCAAATAGAAATGGGTTTCATACCCATTCTTGAAGAACACTTACTTGAAATGTGATGAACACTACCTTTGAATAGGTTGATCTTCTAGCTCTTCATAGCGCATGATGTGTTTGTTAGGATCTTGGTCAACTAGAGGTGTAGAGAAAGGAAACACCATGGAATACACAAGGGGATTTAGTGCAAATCACAAAATCCATGAAGAAACCTATTACAAATTGTAATAGTTTTAAATGTAAAAGCAAGAATAAGAAAATAATGTAGAAATGGATTGAGAAGAGGAATTGAGAAGAACATGCCAACTTTAGTTCAAGAATCAAAGGATAAGTGTGAGAAGATTCACCATTTTAGAAAGCTTATCATGTTCCATATCAATCTCATGTCGTTGCGCTAACACATTATCTTACCAGTCCCAACAAACACAACAACAACAACAATACTAACCTCCACCACCAACTACTATACCATATAAGAGTGAACCTTCTCTGAAGGAATTAATGCAACAAATGGCTATAAATACCATGAATATCTAGCAGAGCATGGAGGCAACCATTAAGAGCTTGGAAAAATATATTTTTTAGATGGCTAATTGTAAAACTAGTTGTAGCCTCAGGATTCAATGAAGCTCCCTACTCAGACAATTATAAACCCACAGAATGTTAGTGCAATCATTTTGAGATCAAGTACAAGTGTACAAATAGGTGATAAATGACAACATAAGCAAAAAATGAGACTAAAGCAACAATAGAAGGTCAATCCAAACAGTCTAATGAAACTGGAGTCGGTCTAATACAACAACAAATAACTATGTGCATCAAGGAGTGAGTTGAGACAACCCAAATTCTTCAAATAATGAACAATCATCTATTCCTCTACCATTCCCAGAGAGAGTATTCCCAGTCCTTTGAATAGCTCTAGTTTTATTAGCAAAGATAAACCATCCAACTATAGAGATCAATTGTTTGTTAGGAGAAACCGATTATATATAGGATAAAATAACCTTTTATCGCTTTTCTATTACACCATAAAGATGTAAAAAACAATAAGATATTGGAAAAGGCTCATAAGCAAATTTTGGAGACCTTAAAAAGAGTAGAGGTCAATATACCTATGCTTGATGCCAAAACAAATTCCAAAATATGCCATGTTCTTTGTCTAAAGGATAACGAGAGAATCAACATGGGAATGAATGTCTCTGCACTCATTGAGAGGCCTATGACTACAATCTTGAAAAATACAAGGATCCATGAACTTTCACTAATGGAAGAAGCTTGCACCACTCCTTGTTCTTCTTCTTGAATGTTTACGTGTTTGATTTTATTCTATGGACTTGGATTATATTTGTGAAAGCATGATTGATGTGTAAGATGAACATGGTTTGGAGATGGAAAGGTGTTTAGTACCTAGGTGAGGTTGGGCCAAGACTTTAGGAGGAGTCTAGAAGTTCTCAAGAAAAGACACTGATTTAGAAAGAACTTTGATGAGTACAAGAAACTCCAAATTTAGACAACATTTCATTACTCTAATCAAAGCTGAAATTTATAAAGTCAAAATCACTTATTTATAGTGATTTAGACATCTAAGGTTGTGGCACAAGCTTCAAAAATCCTGTCCACTCACACAATGACCTGTGGTAGGAGTAACTTGTGGAGTAAGCTTTAAAATCCTTTCCATTCACAAGCTGACATGTGACAAGGATAACTTGTAGACCAAGCTTCAAAATTCTCTTCAACGACAGGTGGACAAGTCGTAAATGATCTCTGGGTGCTAATTTTCTTGTCATACCCTACTTTGCGATGCAAACTAGGTTATTTACCCCAATTAGTGCTCAAGCTTCATCCTCAACCCTAGCTTGGCACTCAAACCTCTCTTTCGGACATCCTAAGGTTGCATTAGGCTTAACGAGGCCCAAATATAACCCCAGATGCACTAGGCTATTTTATTCTAAACCTAATTTACTCATGACCCAAATACAAGACTCAAAATCCTATTCTAATTGGCCCAAAATATAAGGCCCAAGATAAATTCCTAAACTACTCTGCACAATTTTTACATATCAAGGTCTTGTATTCTTGATGCCTTAAAAACTTTAGAGTAATCTCTTCAAGGTTCAACTTGGACCCAAAAGATCGATTGAAGGCCCAAATAAATACAAATATGTCCAAACTCATATGTTGATCTAGGAGCGTCTATAAATGTTACGCCTTTACCTATTTTTGCTTCTTTGTATATTGGCCCTTTAAAAACTAGAGGTGTTGTCATCCAATTGGCCAACAAAAACAGCGTCTACCCTACAAAAATCATAGAAGATGTGTTGGTCCAAGTCAAGGGACTGATATTTCATCAAGATTTCTATATTTTGAATGAGTGTAGAATATTCAATCGCTGGTGTAGCTACCATTATCCTAGGTAGACCCTCTTAAAGACAACCCAAACCAAGATTGATGTGTATTCAAGTACAATTACTACAAAATTTTGTAAATGTCTAATACAATTTAACATCTTAGATGCTATGAAACATCCTATTGCAGGCCACTCTTTTTCTCATATTGCCATGCTTACTGATATTATGAATGATGATTTGGTTGAGTTTCTAGGAGATTTGAATTTTCTAACTTTACTGATGCTGAAATAGACGAGTTTATATTGTTTGTTGATTTTAATATTACCGATGCACCAATAGAGTCAATTGAGGGAGAATGTACATGCTCAATTATAGTAGATACACATGCTTTTAAACCAGTAGATTTACAAGTTGGTGAAATTTCTCTCACCACTAGATTGTTACCCTTTATCGTCCAACCGCCATTAATGGAACTAAAGTGACTTCCTTTGCACCTCAAGTATGCTTATTTGAAGTATGGGAAGAAGCTTCCAGTAATCATTTAGAGTATGCTTGTTGAGACTTAGACGATCTACACCCCTCTAGACGGTTTAAAAGTAAACCTTACAAGTGTTTAAGTTTTGATGATAACAAACTCTATAAGCATTTTATATGCTTTGATATGCTTATGATTATATTAGCATTTGTTTCATGTAGATGTATTTATAAGATCTTTGTAGACTAGATAATCTACGTAGTTTTCAAGTGATAAGCAATATATCTCTCTACACTACAGTTTATATTAACTTGCAGTTATGCTTGGTTTAATATGTTCATTCGTTATTAATAAATTAAACAAGTTGTAATTAAACACATATTTTATAGAATCAATCAAACAAACTAAGTGATCTTCAAAATGACTTGATTATCTATCTAAGGAAATAAATCTAATACGAAAATTGTCACATAGAAAATGTTTTTGGAAAGAATTTGAACTACAATCGTAACTCATTATAGATGTAATGCTTGAGAAATTATTTGTGTTGACAAGATTTTTGAGGAAAAGCCTTTAAGCAAAGATCAATACCTTCCATATTGAGAGTCTATTTAAAAAGAGTTTATGCAGAAGATTAAGACCTTCTAGATCAAGTCTTCAACAGTCTAATCTAAAGGTTATATAAAGAGATCAAGTATGAAGAACAATATATGAATATTCAACAACAATCAATACATGAGAGAAATAGTTGCAAAAAGTCTTATAGTCTTATTAGTTATTGAACATCTATCATGGGGTTGTGAGCAAACCATTGTAAATTCTTTACAAAGTGAAGTTATACCCATGTGGGCTTTACTTGTGTTCTCTTTGAGAGTTATTTTTGGGGAAGATTGAAAATGATAATATGGAGATGTTGGTTTACTTATTTTAACCTGGAGAGTTGGTTACTCTTTATAATCAAGGTGTCTTGATTAGTGGAATCTCTTAAGTGTTAGGTCAAACATTTACCACTAGGTCAAAAGCTATAGTCATTAGTCAGGGTGCAACTCTTTCTACTTAAAAGTGTATAAGCCCGAGTGCCATGATTCGATTGTGACTTGGTCCACATGACCTCTGTGATGAGACAATTGATGTCACTCATAACAATCTACCCCTTAGCAATTGACTTGCTCGAAATCAAACTCGTGACTTTGGCTCTGATACCAATTGTTAGATCCAACACTTACCATTAGGCCAAAAGCTATAGTCATTAGTTAGGACACAACTTTTTCTACTTAAAAATGTAGCAGCCTAAACCCCATGATTAGATTGTGAATTGACTGATGTAGTCTCCGCCACGAGACAATTAATACCACCAACAACATCAAGTAGTTGGCTTAAGGGGACTTGGCGTAGTCAGGGTTTGGGTGAACTAGGATAAATTCTTGTGTTTTGTTCTTTCCCTACTATTACTAGTTGTTATGCTTTGCTTGTTTGCTTTCTCTTGGGTTGTTAGACAATTTGCTGACTTGTTAGATGGTCTACTATATCCGTTGCTAAAGGAGTCTAGGCTCCATTCAACCCTTCCAATTCTAGAGCCAATTATCCCTACAAACTTCAGATAAGACTTAATGCCTAGATTCTTGATGTGGTTAAGAAAGAGGTTGCCAAACTGCTACAGGCTGATATCATCTATCCTATATCAGACAACACTTTGGTGAACCTAGTATAGGTAGAGTGAAAGAATCTGAGATTATAGTTATGAAGAATGAGAGAGACTCACTGATTCCCACTAGGATGCAAAACAACTGGAGAGTTTTCATTGATTACAAGAGGCTTAAACTAGGAAGGATCATTTTCCACTTCCTTTTATTGATCACATGCTTGAGTGTCTAGCTGGTAAGTTACATTACTTACTCTTAGAATTTTTTTTTTTGTTTATTTTCAAATATGCATTACACCTGAAGACCACCTTAAAACCATATTTACCTACCCTTTTGCAAAGTTTTTTTTATAGGAGGGTGCCTTTTGGTCTATGTAATGCACTTGGTACGTTCCAGAGATGTGTGATGTGAAGTTTTGCTGAATTACTTGAGTATTGCATAGAAATTTTCATGGGTAACTTCAATGTTTATGGTTCCCCCTAACCTTACTAGAGTGCTTGACAGATGCATATAGACTAAGCTTGTTTTGAATTATGATAAATGTCATTTTATGATAGAACAATTAACAATCTTAGGTCATATCATTTCTACGAAAAGAATAGAGGTAGATCCTGCTAAATTAGATGTTGTATCAAATTTTCCTTAATCCTCTTTTGTGTGGGAGGTTCGACCTTTTCTTGGCCATGCAAATTTCTATTTTAAGTACATTCTAAACTTTAGAAGAATTGCCCTTCTACGTTCCAACCTACTATAGAAAGATACTACCTTTGAGTTTGGAAAGTAGTGTACAGAGGCATTTGACCACCTCAAGAGAGCTCTCACCACCAGTCCCATCATTCAACCACTTGATTGGATGATGCCATTTAAATTTACGTGTGATGAATCAAACTATGCTTTGGGAGTTGCGATGGCATAGAGGGTTGGTAGATTGTATCATGTAATTTGCTATGTATCTAAGTTTAGATGGAACAGATGTTAATTATACTACCACTGAGAAAGAACTTTGGTCATTGTTTTTGCATTGGATAAATTTAGATAATATCTCCTGGGATCTAAACTAGTTTTTACTAATCATGATGCTCTAAAGTTCCTTTTGAAAAAGACTGACTCCAAACCTAGATTAATTAGGTGGATCTAGGAGTTTGATTTAGATATACAAGATAGGAGTTGTGCACATAATCTTGTGGTAGACCATCTAAGCCACATTGAGAGGGGAAGGATGATTTTCCTATCAAAATGACTTCTCAGGTAAACAACTTTTAGTTTTACACGATTCCAATTCTCATGCCCTTACCCCCTTAGATTGCTGATATTGTTAATTATCTTGTTGCTTTTGTTTTTCCAGCATTGGAAACTAAAGCTCAGTGAGACAAACTTAAGAGCGATGCCAAGTACTATTTATGGGATGACCCTTATCAGTGGCATTTTTACAGTGACTAGGTTATTCATAGGGGTATTCCAAATCATGAGAAATAATTTGTACTTCACTTCTGTCACACTTCACTTATTGGAGGACACCTTGGAGCACAAAGAGAGGGAAGAAGGTACTAGGATGTGGATTTTATTGGCTCACTCTTTCTAGTAGGCATCAAATGTCCCAACAACCTATGTTATTTTATCAAGTCTTTGATATAGATTTTATGGGACCATTCCTTGTTTTATTTTTTATCTTTTGGTTTTATATACATATTTCTTGTTTATGTCTCTGAGTGGGTGAAAGCTGTAGCCGCAAGTACTAATGTTGCTCAAGTTATTGTGAATTTTGTTAAGTCTAACATCTTTTGTGAATTTGAAGTATCTCGAGTTACTGTCATTGATTAGGGAACTCATATGTCTATGGAAGCTTTCATAAAAAGTATGGGCGGTGCATAAACTTTCCACACTATAGTATCCCTAACCTAATGGATAGGATGAAATCTCCAATAGAGAGATAAAGAGGATTTTGGAGAAACTTGTAAAGCTTAACAAAAAAGATTAGAGTGGTTGTTTTGAGGAAGCTTCGGGAACACAGGGTCACTTTTAAAGAACCTATTGAGATGTCTCCATTTAGAGTTGTCTTTGGTAAGACATGTCACCTAGCTTTAGAGATTAAGCATAAGGCATATTGGGTAGTTAGAGCTTGTAACATGGACAACGACTAGGCAGTAGAGCAAAGAAAGCTTCAGTTGCAATAACTTGATGAAATTTGCTTGGAGGCCTATGAAAACTCACAATTTTACAAAGATAAGACTAAAAAGTTTCATGATCATTTTACTCATAGGAAATAGTTTATTATAGGTCAAATGGTATTATTATTTAATGAGGCCTATGAAAACTCACAATTTTACAAAGATGAAACTAAAAAGTTTCATGATCATTTTACTCATAGGAAATAGTTTATTATAGGTCAAATGATATTATTGTTTAATTCCAGACTTAAACTCATGTATCGTAAGCTTAACTCACATTGGATTGGACCTTTTTATTATCTCATGTCTATCATTACAATGTTGTAGATTTGCAAAGTGAGTCTTCTAACAAGACTTTCAAGGTCAATGGTCGTTGTCTCAAGCTTTTTCATGAAAATCCTAATTTTGTAGAGGAGACAATTAAAGAGATTAGCCTACAAATTCCTTCATTTCCGTAAGATTGATGAGGGAGTATATCTTATTCTTTGAGTTGATTGTTTTTACATTAAGGACAATGTGTAGTTTAAGTGTTGGGGAGTAGAATCAGAATTATAGGATTTGTTTTAATGTCTTTATAAGAATTATTCATTTTGTTTGATTTTTAATTTTTATGATTGCATAATAAATAGTTAAAATAAAGACAAAAGAATACTTTTGGCATATTTTTATTAGATTTTTAGGAATTTTTTTAGCGGTTGGCATTTTTATAATTCTTAAAGAATTGGTTTCTTGATTTCTGATGTTTGGATTCTCCTAAATTGAAAAATAAAATGGTTTTGATAACTATTTTGGGTTGAATCTTTTGTGATAAATTTGTCCTTAGTGAGATTTTGAGCCTTATTGATTGGATGGAGATAAGAAAGTAGAATCATTATTACCTTTAAAAGATAAGAAAGTAGAATTGTTATTACCTTAGGAGATAAAGGATGTTTGGAATCATTTTGGGAATAAGTTGTTAGAATTAAAGATCGTGCTCAACAGGGCGTGGGGAGAGTTGAAATATTGAGAATTTTCAAAAAATTTTAGAGTAAATCTTTAAAGTTTTGATCAATTTAAGGATTTAGTTGTCTTTCTTTTAATGTGTTAAAATCCAAGACAAGAATCAAAGAATAAATTAAAAATTAAAAATAATAACAAGATAGAAAAGAAGATGTAAGCAAATTTTATATTGGTTCACTTTTATATGAAAGTTACATGTAGTTGCTCAACTAAAGAAGTCAAGCTTCCATTAAATGAAAAAATCGTTTACAACAATAAAGCAATTCAAAGAAAACACCAAGAACACAACTTGTAGTGTTGACCAATTTTAAAATTTGGTTGTCTTTCTTTCAACGTGTTAAAATGCAAGACAAGAATCAAAGAACAAATTAAAAATTAAAAGAAAAAAACAAGAGAGAAAAGAATATATACACTATAGTTTTATATTGGTTCACTTTTACATAAGAGTTACATCTAGTTGCTCGACTACAACTTCCACTAAACAAAAACATGTTTACAACAATAAAACAATGCAAAGAAAACACCAAGAGCACCACTCGTAAACCCTACAAGAGAAACATACTACACCAGTAACACTCTATTATTGAACTGAGTCTGGAAACACTATCCAAGAACAACAACCTTACATAAGAAATGAAAAATACAACTGAAATAAGGTCACTTGAATCATCACAATTATGAATAGAAAAGAGTTTAAGGTGAACTCACATATTTCTCCTTAAGCCAAGAAGATTGATCTTGAAACACCAAAATAAAGCTCTAAGAAAATGTCTTTAACTCAGAGCAAACTTTCTCTCAATTTTGAAAAAGAAATGAAACTCAGATTTCAAATTCATATCGAATAAGATGAAGATGAAAGTTATATAGAATATAATCTATCAATTTTAATATGTTGATTTTACTTACTAGTTAAAAGAATGAATTAAATTGTATTTTCAACCTATTAAATTAGACTGGTAATATTCTTTTGAAAGCAAAAGACAATTATAATATATTACAAACGTTTTAACATATTGAATCATACCTCTAGACCTATTAAGGTCTTTAAGTGATTTGAACACATATAATATATTAAAATGTTCACTGTAACTAATTGATGTATGTAGATTTATATGCAGACAAAAACTCTATTACAAGACAAAAAAAACCACAATGGTAGAAAAGCATAACATCTAAGTAGCATCACTAAGATGTCTTCATCCAAACTTTAATTTATTTCCAAAACAAGATTGTAAGGCAATCAAACTAAGATATGTGAAGATGCAAATTTAATTGATAACTTATACAGAATTTCAAATAATTAGGATTGTTTTAGAAAAGGTAAAGATGTTATTAAGTGTAATTGATTTAAATCAAAGATGATTATGTAATTTTTTTTGAAAACACGAATGAAGGAGATAGATAATATAAGGTGAAAAAGACATTAAAAAGTTAAAAGAGTAAATATCTCAAAGCATTTAATGTTAGCAAAAACTTAGATAAAATCTTATCATTTATTATTGATTATGGAAAATAACTAATTGGAAAACAATTGTATTTGGATGTTTATTATTTTAAAGTTATAATATTTGTAGGTAAGGTTGTCATTATTTTGAGATGGTTAGTTGGATAAATTTTTTTAAGTTACTCAATGAAATAGTGTTAGGATTTATGGAAGTGTTACGTCAGATCATTATTACAACTGAATTAAACAAAACTAAGTGTCAGAGTTCAATTAAATCATTGAAATACACTAGTATAGAAAATACATTCTACGTCAGGATAATACGTCAGTTAAAATGAAATCGACGTAAGCAAAAACGCAATGGCATTTTTGTAAATATTTGAAGAGATATAACATCGGTTAACTCAAACCTGACGTAATATATCATATTCTATGCCGGTTGCCACTCATAACCGACGTAAAAAAGACTGAGAAAAGTAAAAATTCAAAATTTGAAAATTTTATAATCGCGCTGAAGATACTACGTCGGTTGGGAGGTGCCAACCGACGTAATATGTAGCCCATATTATGTCGGTTGGGACTTTCCAACCGACTAATATCCTCCACTTGGCGCATGAGTGAATCTAAAAAAGAATTGGTAAAATTTGGTTAGATACTACGTCGGCTGGGAGCTCCCAACCAACGTAGTATGTCCCTCAAGTTAAAATTAGTGATTTCAAGCAGGATATTAACTCTTAGGTATTTTTTCTTACGCTTACGTTTTCTTCTCCTTCACCTTCTCCTCAACCTCCTCAGCCTCACTACCTCGTCCTCAGCCTCAGCCTCGCTGCCTTGCCTTCTCTCTCAGCCTTCGTGTTGTGCCACTTTTACTCTCACTAGTTTTCATTTGTATTTAGCATGGTGTCGTTTTCTCTTCTCACTGGTTTTCATTTGCATCTTTGTTGTTCACTGGTTTTGCTAGGGTTCGTTTCGCTCCATTTTTGGCTTCTTCCATGTTCATTTGGTATGCACAAGCTTGGTGGTTATCTCGGTTGGAATGCTTGGTTCGACACCCCTTGCACCTTCTCTTTGCAAGAGGTTAGCAATTTTGTAAAATTCATTAAAAATAGTTAGAAATTTATTTTTGATCCAAATTTATCATCAGCGTCTTGATTTAGTGTATATTTGATGGTAGAGTTCTTACATTGTATAGGTTTATAATAGATTTAGGGTTTCAAAAATTTAGGACGAAAAAACTTCAAACGACCATAACTTTTGCTAGAGAGCTCGGATTGAGACGCTTCAAAAATGAAAATTACTCGAAATGAGGTAATGGATTTGCTAGTCAACCGCCAAAGGCGGTTGGCCTCCGAAAATTCTAAAATTCCATCGTTTAAGATTTTTTATTTATTTATTTGTTATTTTTCATCCATTTTTGTAGATTTTAGCCTTTTATTTCACATATCTTTACTGTTAGAAAATTATAAATATTTTTGTAGTGTTTTTTTGTATCGATTAGAGATTTATCAACCAATTATTTTTTTTCTGAAAATAAGAATTACTACGTCGGTTGTAAGATGGAACTGACATAGTCCCCTATTACGTCAGTTCCATCTTTTAACAGACGTTGTATCCACCTCTTAAGTTGTTTTAGTTGAATATATGATGTCGATTTCTATTTTTCAACCAGCATAGTGTATATTTTACATCGGTTGCATAACCGACATTATATGTCTAAGACTTTCTACGTCACCTTAATTTATGTCGGTTCCTAAATCGACATAAAATATTTTCCAAAACCGACATAGAAGGTCATTTTGATAACTTTAAATAATGATTATAAGAGAATAACCTCTATTAAATATGAGATGGTGATGTATATATGATCATTTATATATTCAAATGATTACTTTGTTAATGTTATTTATTTTATTTTTAAATATTAAATATTAGATGACGTATATGATTATATAAATATTTGTTTATACATATATATATATATATATATTATATAAAATTAATAAAATATTTTAAATTTAAGTACGAGATATAAGATGAAACTTATCTTTATCTAAATAACTTTTTAACATAATAGTGTAAAAACTTCACAACTATATTATATAAAAGTAGTATAAAAACATATTATACTGTATAAACTTAACAACTATATTAAGAGAATCATCCGTGGCCAAACTTTTATAGGAGAAAGATGAATATATAATTATTTAAGAAATATGATGGCCTGCACATGCATAATGTTGGCACGTAAATGGCCAGAGAAAAGGAGATGGAAATGCCTGTATGATGGCCCCTACTCAAGTCTTCACGTTTAAATAAAAGAAAAAGAACGAAACAATACATCTCAAACCTGGAACAACCAATAATAAAACGCCACGCAACACTGATACATTTGCAAAACTCTTCTGGCCTTGGATTGGTCCCTCCATACGTTAACAACAATAAGGCCATGCATGCATTTCAAAACATTAGTGAACCGCAATGAGTAAAATATTACAATATGCAAAGGAACAACAGTTAAAAAGAAAGCATGCACCAACAAAGATACTACTCCCAACCAAGGTGCAGAAAAAAAAGCTATGTATTCGTATTGCAATCAAAAGGCACTTTTATACATTAAAGCACTCACATTAAAACCAAACGCAGGCACAGTAATCAGGTAAGAAAAAAAAAACAACTCAAGCCACCCATCGAAAAAGAAAATCATAGGTTCAGCAACTACTCACAACACAGAAACGCAGGTGCAGGAAAAACATAGGACACTGCGTGTACTGCAAACAAACGATGCATGAGGGAAAAGGTGGGCACAGCAATAACGAAAACTCACGCAGAAAGACATATGCCGAAGGGGTGGTATTCTGCACTCAAGGCACACCAATATAACAAGAACCCAGCTACACCCTAAAGCTCCATAGTCGTACATGAAGAGCGAAGAGTGAGTGGCGTGGGGAGTGTGAGAGTGAGAATGTGAGACCTAATGGGCTGGGCCTTTAAAACATAATGGCTGGCCCTAAAACATTTTTATTTATTTATATATATATATATATATATATGTATGTATGTATGTATATATATATATATATGT
>Ga0123340_1004224_pt1 | contig 13587 bp, 11 predicted proteins | sample SirMexnodulemix_FD_89961 | JGI IMG/M metagenome (GOLD analysis project Ga0123340, IMG submission 89961) | Root nodule microbial communities of legume samples collected from Mexico - Siratro Mexico nodule mix | ecosystem: Host-associated > Plants > Roots > Nodule | place: Mexico: Nepantla... | reverse complement strand
ATTGGGTGAAATCTGATTGATTACAGTTTGATCAATTTACTGGAAACTGTTTACTGAACTTGTTCTTAATACAGATTGCTAATCTACTGCTATTGAGTTCAGTTGTTACAGGTTTGAACTAGACAACACAACACACCATTGTTTGTCTTCATCAAATTGGGGGAGATTGTTAGCACCAGGAGATGCTATATTGATTTGATGAAGCCAAACCAATTACAACTAAAGTTGTTTAGTTAATTTGAAGAAACCAGCCAAGTTGACCAAGTCAAGACCAAGTGTTTTCAAGTGAAGATGCATGGAGTTTGCATGAAGATTGGAGTTTTTGGGTCTAGGCTTTAGGTGGTGTTGGTGTGTCTAGATTGAGGTTAAAATATGTGATGATGAATGTGTTGATCATTGATAAGCTCCACTATGAAAATTGGCTTTGGCAAGGTTTTAAAAATCATTAAAAATAGATTTCAGATTTTGAAAAACTGTTTTAACTGTCTTTTAAAATTTAGTTGACTGAGTGTCAAATCAATTAACTAAAGTTTGACAGTTGTCACTACAGTTGTTTATATATAGCTAGTACGTTTTCAAAAGAAAAGGATACACAGAGAATTTTAAAACATACTATACTGATTTGATTTGAGATTTTTTAAGCAAGAGAAAACGCTACCACTCTTTTGAGATCAAGATCATTCGAAGTTTTCAAAGAATTCATCAAGAACTGAATTTCTGCATTCTGTTGGATCTTTGGAAATTGACTGCACATTTCTACATCATTGATCTGACCTCAGCCTAAGCACTCTATACCTGTTTCTTCTTATATTTCTGATCTATTGTATAGAGTTGCTCTTGTTAGTTGATTTCTGTGTAAATCTTTCAAGTGTACTGAAACTGCTACTGCGTTCTTGAATTACTGGAGTGTAATTCGTGGTACAGTGAGTCAGTACTGGTGGTTTGCCTACTGTGGGGAGCAGTGTGAGGCGTTTCTTGGTTATACAGTGGATTCTGTATAATTGTGACTTGTTGTAGGTTTCAGCAAGGGTGTTCTTGAAACACACAGTGGATTTCTGTGTGGTTTCTTGTTCTGCTGTAGGTTCAGCAGTGGTCTACTGCGGGGAGCAGTGGTCTGCTGCGGGGAGCAGTGGTCTGCTGCGGGGAGCAGTGAGGCGTTTCTGGGTTATATAGTGGATTTTGTATAACTGTGACTTGCTATAGGTTTCGGCAAGGGTGTTCTTGAAACACACAGTGGACTCTGTGTGGTTTCTTGGTCTGCTGTAGGTTCAGTAGTGGTTTGCTGCGGTGTGCAGTGTATTCTTGTTGTGGGCAAGTGTTGTAAACTTGATCAGTTTGATCATTTTTAGTGAAATCCTTACTGTGTGAGGGACTGGACGTAGCCTGTTTGTTGGGTGAACCAGAATAAAAATCCTTGTATTCTTGAATCTTCTTTCTCTTTCTTGATTACTGATTTAATTGAATTGTTCATTGTATAAATTGTTTTCAGAATCAATAACTGAACTCTATTGGTTTAAAACTTAATCATCTTTTAATAATTGTTTCTTTCATAAAAAGAATTTTATTTTTGATTGGTTCTTAATAATTCAAACTGTTAACTGAATTAAATTTGATCAGTTCATTTTGTGCAGTTAACTTCTGTTTATTTCAGTGTAGTTAATTAGATCGCTTCCGCAGTTGCATTTGAATCAAGTCTGTCTAAAGCATTTGAATTCTGATAAATCTGTTTGGTTTGCTGCATTGTGCTGTGACTTGATTGAGTTTTGTTTACTGATTCATTCTACTGCACTGATCAGTAAAGTCAATAAAGATTCAGTTTATTAAACTGACTTGCATTTTCTGAAAAGATAAAATAGTTTTGAAAAAGATTTTGAAATCCAATTCACCCCTCCTCTTGTATTTCAGCCAAAACAGTTTCTTACAAAGTTATAGTAACCAAATCCTTTTACAATCATCAATCATCTTCAAGATTAATGTGCAAGTTATTAGGTTGTAACATGTTTGTAAACGTTGCATACGACCAACGTAATACGATGACCACAATATTGCCTCTGGATAACAATACTTCAACAAAAACATGTCTTCTGTAGGTAAAGGACTACCATCCCGTAATTTCACCTACAAATAATTAACATTCATGTTAATATAACTATAAATATTAAACTTTTTGGCGTTATTTAGATCATTATCATACGTACCTGCACAAAGTGTGACCCATACACATGTCCTATACATATTATCCGATGTGAATGGATAGAACTCGGTGGTCTACTTCTTAATGGAAAAATGGTTATGTTCTACTTCAGTGATAAGCAAACTAATACCACATTATATTTACTAACAATGGCATAACCCATGTCAGGAATCGTCATCCATTTCTGGACAGTAGCCTATATGTTGAAATTGTACATATTACATTAATAATTACACATGACTTAAATAACAATACTTAATGATAAAGGTGCTTACACATGACTTAAATAACAATACTTAATGATAAAGGTAGTGTTGTCCAAATACATGACCTTATCTGTCCAAGCTTTAACAAATTTCTCCTTGTGGGGAATGAGCCATGTCTTGTTCACATAATCAACAAACAAAGGCCAAGATGAACAAACAGATTGAAAGTCCTTCACAACTTCATCATATGCATCACAGTTATGACAATCCACCACTCCTCCCCATGCATTCAAAACAATATCTCATGCCTCCTTAGAATCAACAAACATTTTACATTTAGCTTTAACATTTTTGTTAATGTGAAACCGACATAGTATGTTAGTTGCTTCAAGAAAAACAACACTTATTGCATTTATCAGAGCAAGGTCTCTGTCACTAACAATCACTTGAGGGTACACATCTCCCCTAAAAAATAACCCTTTCAGTCTCTGCAATGTCCATATGAAGTTATTTTCACGTTCTGTTGACAATAACACAAAAGCAGCTGAAAAAGTTAACCCCGTGGATGTGACACCAACTATTTCAAGCAAAGGAAACCTATATTTTTTGGTTTTGTATGTATTATCCATCAATAGGACAATGCTAAATGCATTCAACAACTTAACTGAACCAGGATGTGTCCAAAAGATATCACTCACAACTTCTGAATCCTGATAACACCTACTTCAATGAATATACTGGTCACACTTCAGTAACATCATTAATTGCTACAATTCAGTTCTTGATCCTCTAACTGACCTCTTTAATGTGTATCTTGCATTATACAATTCTTTGATTGTTGTCACATTGTCTTTATTGTTCTCTTTCAAAGTCAGCAATATGTTGGACAACTTCACAAGACTTTTTGTCATGTCAACAACCAAGGCATGCTCATCAGGTTTTAATCTCCCAGCATAAGGGTGTCCAACTAATGTCTCAGCAATATCATGATTATGTAAGCCACATATGACTTTCAACACCCAACCTTCTCCATTTGGAATAGGTTTACCCCGCAATCTAAAAGGACAATCACACTTTCTTGTCCCTGTAATGGTAACCTCCAAATCATTCCTGTATTTTCTATATTTTCCACTCCTTTCACAACCCAATAATACAAACGTCTTCCTTCCTTGTTGACCCGTTGCTTTATCAAATCTCAATATGACAACCACAAATCCAAGAGAAAAAGCAACCTTCTGAACCCATTCAAGTAAATGATATTTAATAACAAATACCTAAATAGAAAATTCATAAAAATTTTAGGGACACAAATTTAGTAACAATCACAATTTATCCAATAAAAAAATTTAGTATAACCAAATTCATTTACCTCATTTGTTGAAAAATGAAAACCACACTCATGTTCGTTAAGCATGACAATACTTTCATGTGATTGTTCCATTTCTGATACTTTATCTACTTCTTTTGAAAATTTACTGCAGAAGTCTCCTTCCATCGTAGACTACATAATTCATTCAAAAGAATTACACAACCAACTCAAAAAAAAATATACAATTAAGTTAAAATATATATATATATATATATATATATATATAAATTGCGGGTTGTACAACCCGCAAGCTAAAAAAAATTGAAACAAATTGCGGGTTGTACAACCTGCAAAATAAAAAATTTTCAAAAACACATTGTGGGTTGTACAACCCATAAGCTAAAAGTTTTTAAAAATCACATTGCGGGTTGTACAACCCGTAAGGCTATTTGGAAATTTTTTTAATTGCGGGTTGTACAACCAGCAATGTCTTTTTACCTGCAATGTGATTTTGAAATTTTTTTAATTGTAGGTTGTACAACCCACAATGTGTTTAAAAATTGTTTAGCTTGCGGGTTGTACAACCCACAATAGTGAAGGTGCAGCAAAAATAGTTACGGGTTGTACATCCCGCAAAGCGTTTCAAAACAATTTTACATTGCGGTTTGGAGAACCCGCAAATTGAAAAAAAAATTAAAACGCACCGTCAATGATGGACGAACGGAACAACCTCCTTCCCCCTCCCAACCTCCTTCCTCCTCCCAACAATAGCCTCCTTCTTCAGCAACTCCTACAACAATCTTCTTCCACCTCTATAATCTCTCTACATTGCTCTCACAACCCTAAACCTGTATAATGTCTCAACTATAACAAATGCAGCACCTCCTTCGAATGTCTAATGTCTTTAACTTTCTCTTTTAAGACGAAAGGCATCTTGGTCTTTTCATTATAGGAATTTAAAAAACTATGAAGGTGCAAGAAGTCTAAGTCTTTATAGAGGTGCAGGAAGAATCACTCACTAGGAACACATTATTAGCTGCGCCAAACAAAATACTACTTCTAACATAACACAGTGTGTCTACATTAGTCAACCACAACATTCTTCAATACGAATATCATGTTATTAACTAAAAATAAAATATTGATTAAGTTTAAACGTAATAAATCAATGTCAATGTCACAACATTTTTCTACGTAATAAAACCTTCTTATAAATTACAGTAAAAGTATATTAAAAACAAATATCAAGTGATTTGATTTCATTATAAGAAATCGTTAAAATCAAAGTAGAGAAGTTGTTCAACAAATACCAGTATAATTTACGATAATTAAATCGATGCTCAGTAATCATATGATACAAGATAAAACTTTCATATTCATCTTTACTACAACGGGTGGGTCTCACAAGTTGCATGATAGCAGTCATTTCACTCTAATTCGAGTTGAGAAAGTTAATAACAAAGCACAGAAAAAAAAAAAAAAATCAATTTGTATTGGAAAATCCTAGTTTTTTTACCCATGAGAAACATCAGAAAGAAAACTAGCCTTAAATTTTCTTCAAAATTCTTACAAACTCCTATCTTCTTTTCATCTCTACTACCAATCATTGAATTGTGCGCGTTGGAACTAGCCATCTACTATGAAACTATTGCTTTCATTATCACCTTTGTTCACAAAACTATAAAAGGGCACAGTGAGAAATCTTATAGCCAATATATATGTGAGTTGATAAGCAAATTTATTGTCTTCAAAGTTAAACAACAATCTTACCAACAAATTGGGCAAAAAGGTAGGGAAATTACAGGGAGATATCTTTCAAAGTACAAATACTACAATTACATTCCTGTATCTTGGATATCCAACATTGACATTAGTCTTGCCTACCTTGATCATCAACCCGAACCTTAGTCCCACAACAAGCCTTTTTGGTATGCTCTTTAATTTCTACCTTTTTCCCACAGCAACCTGCATCCTTGTTACCAAGTTCGGACCTCCTCTCTAGGAACTCACTATTCTCCTTCCAAACCTCCCCATTTGAATAGACCTCCTTTTTCCAAATCGGAACTTTGGCTTTTATCTCATCTATCAAATATCTACAAGCCTCCAGCGCATCTGCCCTGTGGACAGACGATACAGCTATGAACACACTTGTTTCACCCACAGGCACTGTGCCTATACGATGAGCAACAGCGATGGAATGTAGGTTCCAGGATGCTCTAGCAGATGAACAGATCATGTTAATACAACGTATTGCCATTGGAATATAAGCTTCATATCTCAACTCCAAGACCGTTTTCCCTTCAAAGGTGTCACGAGTTGTGCCTGCAAATGTTGCTATAGCACCAGCTTGTGGAGCACTGACAAAATTCATGTATTTAGCAACATCTACTGGATTCAGGTTTTCCAAGATCTCAATAAGATTTTTATCATCTTCGGCAGCCATTTCCCACAAGTTCTGATACTGGAATGATGGAACAAAAATCCACGTGATTTGAACACTTTCTTCCTTCGAAAATTAAAGTGGACAAGTCCAGCAGTTCTTCCTTCAAATTGATATTAAGCTCATAGTTCCCAAAGACCTGGTGAAAAGCTTCTATAATATTAAGTTATGATTTCAACATCAAATGACCTATAACATTTAAATGAGCAAATTACATATATATGTAACTGGTTTCCTAGGAACTTTGAAGCCTAGAAAGAAAAACCTTAGTAATTACAAAATATTAACAAAGTAATAGTATTAGTAAAATATAACGAACTCGGCTTCCTACAAACTTTGCAAAATGGAAACAATCAAAAAGAAAATAGCAGCAAGGCTAGTTTCTAGAGTTGATGTAGGGAATCATGACTCTAAGAAACCTAACAATGATTGATTAGTTGAATATTGAAATTAGGGAGATTTTTATGCAGTTAAGGGCTGAAAGTACTTGAATTGTAAATACAGGAAGAGGAAAGTGGAAAGGTTACCCATTTCATAAAGTGATTTGAGAGAACTGATCTCTCAAAAACCAATTCTGTACCATTTTCTCTACTAAACCTCAATCACACTGGTTAAGATTTAGGAAATTAGTAGTTCTACTTCTGCAATAATACCAATTTCCATTCTTTTATTTTGATCTAATTCATATAACAAGATCAGAGGCTTCCTAAATTAGTTCTGGAAGGTTATAACTTTCAGAACAATTAGCAAGTATGAAAAATAAAGTATAATCTGAAATCAAATTAGTTGCTAATTTTCAGAATTTTGCTCAATAGTCTTGGCAATACCAACTAACATATTAATGGAGTTGGAAATTTTAAAAATTATATTAAAAAAAGGCAAAATTTAGATTGCACGTGGGGTTCTGCTGCTTTGTGTCTAAGTGATAGTCACCTAGCTGCTATATTCACATAGTGTTATTTTCTCTCACATTAAAAGACTCGGATACTTCAAATAAATTTTGCTCCCTTCCCGAGTTAAATTAAATCGGCTAGAGGGAGAAAGGAAACATTTTTCAAAGACATCAATACCAATATTCAAACTTAGCCTAATATATGACATATCTTCATCACGAAGACCATGCACCTCTTTCTAATAAAATAAATAAGGATTTGTCGTTCAGAACCCGAGTAACTACAGGACTACATACAGTTAACTACAAGAACAGGAATTAGCTAATTTACTAGCAGATATGAACTAGTTGTTTAGTGCTTATGTGAATAACGCCGATGACTCAGATTTGTGTTTAAGCAAGATTTGATAAGCTAGTTCACATGGTAAATGTAATTCACCTCTTGCATCTTCGTTCAACTCTCACATAGCCTATTACACCTCGTGTATGATATTACATCATGGTCTTTAACGCCATTAACTGATAAGATACAAGGTAAGGGAAGGACTAATTTCATTTGACAGATTACAATTCCTAAAACTAAATTTAAAATTTTAATAGTTTTAGAGATACATTGCGCTACAATTTCGAGGATATCCATCAACCTACCCGTTTGCGTAAAGTAGGATATCCACTGCTTCTGTGGATGAAGTCCCTTTTCCATCTTCTTCCTATTGCAACTTCACCACCAGCAAACACATTTCATCAAACATTTTATATGCAAAGGTCAGATAATTAAAATTCATTTTGAAGCACACACGAATGTAAAATAGACAATAACTTACAGTGTAAAACAACAGAAGTCTAAAAAGTTAGCAAAATTTTTGGCCACCGCCAACCACTTCCAATTTAAAAACACGAATTCCCCATTTTCAAGTAAAATTTAAATTAAACAAAAAACTGATCTTTCAAGTGAATTTAGAGAAAAAAGTTTGTGCACTTACTTACTGGAGGTAATTTAAATTCAATTCAATTCTTGAGGTTTCGATGCTAGTTGGATTCAATTCACTGATTCAGTCGCAGAAAGAGAGAAGAAGGGGCTTTTAGGCTTAGATTGAAGATCATGCTGCTGGGACGATTGGCCCCAAATAAAAATATACTATCATTGAGTCAACTCCTACATGACTTTTGCTCTTGCACCCCATCATTACTATCTGCACCCCAGAAGTAACGAAAAGATTAAAATACCTTCCCTCACCGCACCACTGCGATGCTGCTGTCACCACTGTTACTGCTGCTTCTGCCACCGCGGCTTTAGAAGAAGAGAAGGATAATGCTGGAGAGGAACAAGAGAGAATAAAAAAAAAAAAAACTGTATTATATGTCTTCTAAAGAATTTGTTTTAGAAATCTTGAAAAGCTTATATTAAAATATATTTCATACATTCCAAAAATTATATTTCAAAAATTTTATTCTAAAAACTTTGTTTCAAAAATCATATCTTGGAAACTTCATTATAAAAGTTCCAGTAATCCTATTTTAAAAATTCTAAATAGCGTGTTCTGCAACCAGTAATTCAGAAAAAAGAAATCAAAACAGTCATTTTATAAAATTGTAAGGGTGCACCAAGAAATTGTGGGAGTGCATGAAGAAAAAGCCCTCTTATATTTTCTCAAAAAGCATTGGCAATTGCTTTTTTATCTCCACATCTGTTCCTGCACCCCATCAAAAATTTATAATATCCAAAATACCCTTATCAGAATATTTAAAGGAAAAGTGGTACGGTGGTCGGCTGTTGAGTGGTGTGGATGTTTTCCAACGAGCATTATAGTGGGTGCTGTAAGAAAGCTTTTCCGGTAGTGAATGGGAGATAAGTGACTTATTGACTTGGTAAGGATTGGTATGAGGTACACAGTTTGTATTTTGTTTTGCAGAAATGAGTTCAAAAAATAAAATCCGTAATAGGTTGTGGGATAGGTGAAATATCATACTGAAAATATTTTCTGTAAAAGTTTTATATATTATGAAAAATGTTTTCCAAAAAAAAGAGAAGTGTGGATGAATATTAAAAAAAACATTTTTCGTAGAAGAAAAAGTTACTTACAGAAATCTGTAAGAGAATATTATAATTACGTAAAATATATTTTTAGATATAAATTTTCATTATGTGCAGAGTGCAAGAAACCATTACCAAAAACATTACCAAAAAAATAAGGCAAGAGCAAGAAAATAAAAAATGAAAGTCAATAGTCTAAGTCTTTAATATTATATATATATATATAAAAAGGCCGAGAACAATAAATGTTCTTGCGGAGCCTAGAGGCTTAGAACAAGGTTACAATGGGTCAACTATATCAGTCCTAGGTAAAGTTCCGGTCTCTAGTGTATGGGTTGAGGGTGATGGTGTTCTCCGATTGCTGGTACTTGGCTCTCAGGGTTTCAATTATCCAAATAAGATATGAGTTTCAAGTCCTCTTTCTCTTTTCCTGCTTGCTATTTATACTAGTACGTGTTATCATTGCTCCTCCAGCAGGGGAAGACGTGCAACCTTTGTGTCAGGGGGCGTATCATCCTGTGTTAGGAGATATCTTGCTTTTGCATGCCTTGTCAGGGAAAGACGTGTAGTCTCTGTTATTGGGATTGCTTTTTCCTGGTTGTGAACCTACCATCCTGAAGGCCGAGTAGATGTTGTATACCTCCTGGCTTGAGTATTGGGGGTTGTCGATTACTCCTCCTGGTGGTCGTATAGTACACTAGTCTCCCAGACTCTTATAGTCTTTAGACTGCTAAGAGTTTATAGTGGTTAGAGTTCTTGGCCATACCTTCTGGCTCGAGTAATGGGGGTTGTCGGTTACTCCTTCTAGTGGCCAGATAGTGGAGTTGTCGGCCATAGCTCCTGGTTTGGGTATTGGGAGTTGTCGGCCACTCTTTCTGGTGGCCAGATAGTATACTACCCTCCCAGACTCTTGTAGTCTTTAGACTACTAAGAGTTTCAAGTATTGGGAGTTGTCAACCCCTCTTTCTAGTGGCCGGATAGTACACTACTCTCCCAAACTCTTGTAGTCTTGAGACAACTGAGAGTTCCAAGTATGAGGAGTTGTCGGCCACTCCTTTTGGTGGTCGGGTAGTGGAGTTGTCGGCTATGTCTCCTGGTTTGGGTATTGAGAGTTGTCGGCCACTCCTTCTGGTGGCTGGGTAGTGGAGTTGTTGGCCATGGCTCCTGGTTTGGGTATTGGGAGTTGTCGACCACTCCTTCTGGTGGCCGGATAGTACACTACCCTCCCAGAATCCTGTAGTCTTTGACTACTAAGAGTTTCAAGTATTGGGAGTTGTCAGCCCCTCTTTCTGGTGGCCAGATAGTATACTACTCTCCCAGACTCTTGTATTTTTTAGACTACTAAGAGTTTCAAGTATTGGGAGTTGTTAGCCCCTCTTTCTGGTGCCGAATAGTATACTACTCTCCCAGACTCTTGTAGTCTTTAGACTACAAAGAATTTCAAGTAGGGTGAGTTATCGGCCCCTCCTTCTTGGGAGTTGTTGGTCGGGCTCTTTGATAGTTGAACAGTGTGCTGATTTAGGGAATTCCCGCCATTTTTAGGTTGATACGTTACCTCCCCTACTTGAAGATTAGGTTAAGTTTAGGCCTTGGGCCTTCATTGATGGGACTGATGTGTCTCCGCTCTTGGGATCCACGAGATCGGATGGTTGAGGAGGGGGAGTTGTTGGCTTTGCTACCAATTGATCTTGATTGGGGTTTTGTATTAAGGGTGAGGTGCTCTCGGCCTTGTTACCAATAGTTCTTAATTGGGTTTTCGTATTAAGGGCGAGGTGTTCTCGACCTTGTTACCAATATCTCTCTTGATTGGGTTTTAGTTTTGAGGGTGAGGCGTTGTCGGTCTTGCTACCAATCGCTCTTGATTGGATTTTCGTTTGAAGGACGAGATGTTCTTGGCCTTTTTACCAATCGCTCTTGATTGGGTTTTAGTTTGAAGGGTGAGGTGTTCTCGGCCTATTTTACCAATCGCTCTTGATTGGGTTTTCGTTTGAAGGGCGAGGTATTCTTGGCCATTTTACCAATCGCTCTTGATTGGGTTTTAGTTTGAAGGGCGAGGTGTTCTCGGCTTTTTTACCAATCGCTCTTGATTGGGTTTTCGTTTGAAGGGCGAGGTGTTCTCGGCCATTTTACCAATCGCTCTTGATTGGAAATTTTAGTTTTAAGGGCGAGGTGTTCTCAACCTTTTTACCAATTGCTCTTGATTGGATTTTAGTTTTAAAGGTGAGGGGTGCTCGGCCTTGCTACCAATCGCTCTTGATTGGGTTTTCGTTCTTAAGTCTTGTTAGATATCTCAATAGAATAGCCTGTAAAACAACTAAATAACTTCATTGAAATAGAGCCTCATTAAATCCTTCTAAGCCAAAACCCACCTTAGGAAAAAAAGACTGAGTTAGGAAAGAGTACTCCCGAAATACATTAAGAAGCAAAATAAACTAACTAAAATAGAACTTGAGATGTGACGCATTCCAAGTCCTTGGAATTGCTTTTTCGGATAAGTGTTCCAAATGATACGCTCCATTTTCCAATTCTTGTCGGATTCTGAATGGTCCTTCTCAGTTGGCTGAAAACTTACCTTCCCCCTGTCTGATACTAAATCTCCGACATGAAAACTTCTCGGCCTGACCTTGGAGTTGTATTTCCTCTCAACTCTATCTGAACCACGTCCCCTTTGGGTTCCACTTGTGCGTGATCCATTCTTGGATCCAAGTCTATCACATTCACACTTTGGCTTTCTTCTTTTCCCTTCACCTTCTTTCGGTGCTTTTCGACCTCAAGTTTCATGGGTTCCAGATGCAGACTAGCAACGCAACACTTCCTTGCTATCTTTTGGTCGACATGGACCGTGATGATGTCTCCCTCAATGGATGGGAACTTTATTGCAAGATGGGGAGTGGACACAATGGCCCTGAGTTGGTTTAGTGAGGGTTGGCCCAACAGGATGTTGTACGAGGTACTGGCGTCCACTAACAGGTATCGAATCTTGATGATTCGATTTTGACGCCCGAACTTCCCGAACTTGGTATAGAGATCAATAAAACCTCTTGTATCGATTCTCTTGCCTGAGAGTCCTATGATCTGATCATCGTATGGTTGGATTTCAGTGATTGGGATCTTCAACTTTTTAAAGGTCTCCTAATACAGAATGCTGACCGAACTTCCCTGGTCGACAAGAGTCTTTGTTACTGCAAAATCATCTATAGTTACAGTTATAACCATTGGATCGTCTTGCTTGGGGTCAATGACCTTAAAATTGCGATCTGTGAAGGTGATGGGTGACAACCTCCTTAGTTTGCTTGAGTAGGTATGATGCACTGCTTGTACATTCCTTAGATGCTTCTTCCTTGATGAGGCAGACGAACCTCCTCCTGCGAATCAGCTAACAATTGTGTTGATTACTCCTCGAACTAGAGTTCCTTTACGGCTCTGCCATCTTGGGGATCGGGAATGATTAAGTTCTCTGCCTCTACCATTGGTCTCTGGAGTTCCTTCTCAGACTCCTCATGGGGCTCTTTTGGGACTCTTTCCCAAACTTCTTCCCCTCTGATTTCTTCGTGGCGAACGTGAGATTCCACTATAGATGAATCTTTGCAAATACCCGGCCTGAATGAGCTCTTCTAGCTTGTCTTTCAGGGCCCAACATTCGTCGATGTTATAGCAGTGCTTGCTAGTATCCGCGTTGCGAGGGGTAGGCAACTTCTGAAGAGAGGGGATGAGGTCGACACTCAATGCTTCCTCCAGGACGTGTCCCCTATTGACGTTAAGATGGGTGTAGTGGGCGAACATGAGGGGTTTGGGCTCTCTTGGGCTGAAGTATTTGAGGGTGACCCTTTTCTTTGCCTCTTTTGTCTATATTTTCTCCAGTTAGGGCTTGACTTCGAAACACGCGAAGTTCTTCCAACTGCATGAACTTGTCTACAATGGGTCAATTATATTGGTCCTAGGTAAAGCTGCGGTCTATAGTGTATGGGTTGAGGGTGATGGTGTTATCCGGTTGCTGGTACTTGCTCTCAGGGGTTTCAATTATCTAAATAAGATCTGAGTTCCGAGTCCTCTTTCTCTTTTCCTAGTTGTTATTTATACCAGTATGTGTTATCATTGCTCCTCCAGCAGGGAAAGACGTGCAGCCTCTGTGTCAGGGGGGCGTATCATCCTGTGTCAGGAGGATATCTTGCTTTTGCATGCCTTGTCAGGGGAAAACGCGTAATCTTTGCTACTGGGATTGCTTGTTAGGGAAAACGTCTAGTTTATTCATTTTTTCAGGAGGGTATGCGTCGTTTATTGAAACTTGTTCCTGTGTTAGAAGACAGGTGTTGGTTACTAATGCAAAGAGGTGGGAAACTGGTTCGTGAGAGATTGTTAGATATTTGACTACCCATATATATTCATGGCTGTAAACCTATTATCCTGAAGGTCGAGTAAATGTTATATACCTCTTAGCTTGAGTATTGGAAGTTGTTAGTCACTTTTCCTTATGACCATATATATATATATATATATATATATATATATAT
>Ga0123340_1004223_pt1 | contig 13588 bp, 11 predicted proteins | sample SirMexnodulemix_FD_89961 | JGI IMG/M metagenome (GOLD analysis project Ga0123340, IMG submission 89961) | Root nodule microbial communities of legume samples collected from Mexico - Siratro Mexico nodule mix | ecosystem: Host-associated > Plants > Roots > Nodule | place: Mexico: Nepantla... | reverse complement strand
CCTTTTTACATGTTTTTTTTTTTTTTCAACCAAATATTTGTAGTGTGTTTGTTTTACCTATTTTCTTTCCCTCGTCTTCATATTTTTACTTAATTTATTTTGTTTCATATAAGTCCGAGACAAGCAATGTTGTATGTTGGTTTTCTGCAAAGCTGTATCTTAGGTTTTCTTTCTAGTTTTCTATGAAAGGTGAAGGAATCCAAACACCGGGGAAGAAGTATGGAATCTTGCATGCTGCCTGTTACTGTTCTTCCTTACCTTCCTTCCAATAAACCTATTTTCCTCCTCTTCCATTCTCGCAACCCAACCATTATGAAGTTTCTTCCTTTTTGCTTTTCCTTCCTTATTGTCTTGCAAATCGCATTCGCCCTCCACCAACACTCAGTCACAACGCTTCCCAAACATCACAAGAATGAAGAACGCGACCTGCACATTGGACTTCATCGACCCTCCTCACGATCCCTTCTCTCTCTTCCACCGTCAGTACCCTCAACTCTCTCATTCTCTTATTTACTGAAAATATTTTATACCGCAATTTAAGTTCTTGTTTGCTCCTTTAATCTTAAAGATCATATCCCTTGACACCTTTTTTATTTTTGTTTTTTTATAGCATCATGATTTGATAAATTATAGTATTTTAGTACACGTGGAATAAATTCTGCTCACATGCTCACATTTTTAATATTGATTCGTCTTTTGAGCCAAAAGTAGTGATGTTTTAACTAATTTTATATGCTGTGTATGGTAATAAGGTTATGTTGTACAATCTTGAAGATTATCCGTGTCTTTGTGTGCATGTTGATTCCCTTCTTGAAGATTTGTAATAGTGTTAATTGTTTGTATTGACCAGTGGCGGCATTCTAACAGTGTCATTCTGCTTGGTAAAATGCTTGCTTTTATAGTAAGGTTGCAACGACCGCATTGGTTGTGACCCTGAATGGGACTATGTATTTGGTGGACAAATCTCCTGGTTCCATGAAGGTGATATGGTCATTCTCGACACGATCGCCCATCTACCAATCGTATAGAGCTCCCATAAAAGGGGATACTGATAAAGAAAATGCATCTGCAGCACTACCGAGTGGATTCATGGAATGTGGGGATGACTGGTCATTGTACATGCATGACAGACACTTTGGTAAAATGGTATGTGTTTTAAGATATGTCTGAGATTGTGATTGTTGTGTTAATGCTTGGAAAGTTAATGGTGCTTTAAGACGATTTCTTGAATTTAACTCTTGCCTGGAAGCTGGAATTTACCCTTGTTTTTTATTGGATATGGTTGGCAAGTTTGAAATACGAGTTGGCAGAAGTAACATAGAGTGATACCCATTTGAACAATAGTATTAATGGATATATGCATCTAGCATTTGATAGTGTTTTGTTTGGTGGCATTAGTAGTATTGCTGGTGGTGGTTGCAGTAGCAGTATTACTACTGGTGGTGACAGTTTAATCCCCCACACCCTTGAAAATAAGAAAAATAGAGACAATTTTTGTAGCTTACCAATTACTGAATTCAAAGAAGCAATCCATGCTTTTTGAAATAAATATTGTTAATTATCCAGCATTGCTTAATTGAAAGCCTTTCAATAGCATGAGTTGAATTTCATCGTTCATGCTTTGAAGCTTACAGGAAATGCACATAATTCAATTTATGGTAGTTGAATAGAGACTGAAATTTGTGAAATGCTTTAACACAGAAGCATTTCAGCTGTGCATACATATACAATTCTGAATTAATTACATATATTATTTTCAAGAAGCATATATGCAAGAGCTGCATCCTAAGGACATGAGATAAGTCAACATGCATGAAAAAAATCATGAACCAGTTGTTGTTCCTATTGCTTGTTGGTTTCAAGACATGTTGTGGACCTGTGGACGTTCCAACTCTATTTGTAATTACATATTTTGTTCTTTCTATATAACATTCTTGTACCTATAACTAAGAAAACAAATAGAAAGATAATTTTAGTGGTACCCTGTATTATTCAATTATTTTCTGCCATGGTTTGAACAATTACTTATTCTAAAGTTTCTTTGATAGTTCAGTGATGTAGAGTGTTCTTTATTTCTTTTTAATTTAAACAAATATAATATTTAATATGACCAGGAGAGTTTTTTAAGTTATGTTTCTCGAAGTGCCTCTATTTTCTTATGAATACTGAACTTCATGTTCTGTTGATTGGTTTGTCATATCTGTAGAGAATCTCAGAATCTATTACAGAATTTGTAGCTCGTACTCCTACCCTTTCAGATGATGGAGCAGTGACACTTGGATCCAAAAGAAGCACTTTGTTTGAAGTTGATGCTACAACTGGATCAATCATTCAAATCCATGTGATGTCTGATCCTGTTAATGCTTCTGCGCCTGGGAGTGATGGGAGGCAAAGTGTTACAAATATCCCCAACATAAAGAATAGGGATCTTGCTGAGTCTGTGAAACTAAATTCACCGCAACCATTGCTTAAGATTTTCAGGACAGATTATTTTCTTCAATCTGTTGCTCCTAGCTCAGGAATAGTTTTGTGGACTATGGCACTAGCTGAATTCCAGGCTGTATTATTATGCAATCATTCCTCTTCTGATATAGAGGATGAGTATGTTTCTGATAGGGGCCTCAATTTTACGATGCCATACCCATGTGAAGAGATACAAGAAGTCTTCCGGTTGAAAAAGAATTTTCTATTTGAACCTTCACTAACTGAAAAACTACTTTGGGATTATCATGAAAATGATATGCTTTCAGTGCCCTACTCAAATCTAAGACTTCCTTTGCAGCCAAATATTAATAGATTATTCAATGGTGATAATGATAAGATGATGCTCCCTCAACTTCTGATCGAGATTACTACACCAAGGGAAATTTATTTGAATAGGACATATGAATGGCCAACTCCATTACCCCTTGTATTGTTTACTGTATTTCTTTTGGCAATTTCACACATCTATCCTCTAGTGCTTAAGGATCAAGAAACACTGAAAGACCAAAACAGTGAGTTTGAATTAAAAAGCTCACCTGATAAGAAAAAGAAAACACATAAATCAGGAAGGAAAAATGGCATTGTCAATAAAATGGAAAATCACCTGTCTTTAGAGAATGAGAATGCTCTGACACAAAAAGATAATGATGAAGTATGGAAGAACTTCAATCCTGTTATCGAAAATATTGATGGACGAAAGATTGGTAAATTATTTGTTTCAAACAAAGAGATTGCTAAGGGAAGTAATGGCACCATTGTGCTCGAGGGAATATATGAAGGCCGAGCAGTTGCTATCAAACGTCTTGTCAACACTCATCATGACATAGCTTCTAAAGAAATCAAAAACCTCATCATGTCGGATTGTCATCCAAATATTGTCCGATGGCATGGGGTGGAGTACGATAACAATTTTGTATACCTTGCTTTGGAACGATGTACATGCAATTTAGATGATTTGGTTCAGATTTATTCAGATATATCAGTTAAGTCTGCGTTTAGAAAGGACCAAGGTATTAGGTGTTTGATTAAGTCCCAAATGGAGATAGGAAAGGATAGTAAACATTGTCTTTGGAAGGAAAATGGCTATCCATCTCCTCTACTACTAAAACTGATGAGGTTAGTATTATGTTTCTTTATTTGATGATTTATTAATAAGCATATATTGTGAAAAAAAGATTTTATTTTGCATGATATTAGATTTGTGATAGGCTTTGGTACCATCTTGAATTTGGACAAGGCCTAACAGAATCCTAAAAGTTATCTTATGAGGTGAAGGATGTTGAAGCCTTTGTCAGTTCTAATTTGGCCATATCTATAATTGATGTAGAATCTTAACACACCCTTTCACTCGTAGATTAAACATCTGAATGCATTAGAAAAATGGCTAGGTTAGGTAGATATTTGGATAGTTGAGGTTGTCTCAATTATAATTTAGATTTGTGATTGACTTTGATACCTTCTTGAGATTGGGTCAAGCCTAAGTCAATCCCAAAAACTAACTCATGAGGTGAGGATTGTCAAATTCTTTATAAATTTTAGTTTATTCAAACCTATAGTTGATGTGAGATCTCATCAAGGTAGTTTTGCTTTCGGCCAAAAAAATGTCCCTATTGATGTGTAGGACCGTTGTTGCAACTAAGGAAAGAAGATGGTAGATGATAAGTGTGGATAAGGTAAATTCACTAAGATTAGATAGAATTGACTAGAATATATTTTTTGGTTTTGAATGCAATAGGAGAAGTAACCAAGGGGATAAAATGAGTATTGAGGGAGTCATGAAATAATAAAATGAAGGTAATAAGTTATGATTTGGTTGGAGCAAAACGTAGTGGTTAAGAAAAAAAAAACCTAAGAATAAACATATTCAGTTACAACTTAGAGTCATGTAATTGATACAATTCATTTGAGGACTGAGGGAGATAAATCTTCCTTTTATGGAAGCTCATGCATGGAAGTTTGCTATCTAACTATATATTATTACTATTTTTTGTTGAACTAACTTTCATTTTTCGTATTGTGTTATAGGGACATTGTTTCCGGGGTCATTCATTTGCATGAATTAGGAATAATACATCGAGATATGAAACCACAAAATGTTCTAATAATCAAGGAAAGATCCTTATGTGCAAAACTTTCTGATATGGGAATTAGCAAATGTCTTCTTGAAAATATGTCTTCATTGGGTAATAGTGCAACGAGTAAGTATTCCGTAGAAGATAACAAATTTATTTGTTTTCATAACATTTTTCATGTGAATAGCTACTTAAATCTAGCATGAGATGTGTATAATTAGATTATTGAGGTGATGACATTACCGTAGTTCAAAATGTTTTTACTCATCTTGTGCATATTTTGATAAGATCATTATAATTTACTTCATTAAATTTGTGATCTAATTGAGGAAGCAATCTTAGGAGTTGTTTCCTAATTTGATTTGGGTTAGTAGTCTTATGGAGTCAATATTTGATTAATTGAAATAATTATTTGTATAAATAAAGACATTAGTTTAGTATTTTGTGTCACATCATATATACCATTTCTATCTAAACTCGTTATGTAGAGTGATATTTGTCTCATTTCTCTACCAAAACCCTTAGTTCTTTTGTGTTGTCTAAGTGATATCATTCTCTCTTACTTTCATACGAGCTTACTTGGAAGCAAATCAAAGTTTGGCAAAATCAAAATTGCTATGGGGTTGTTATAACTTTATTAGTGTCACTATCTCTTGAAAGTTTGATGGTCATATGCTTACATAATTGTGTAAGTATAGAGAGAAATTAGGGTTAGTAGACTTTTTGAGACATGAAGAACCAAAACCAAGAACTTTTAGATCTTTTAAAAGTTCTTGAGTCTATAACCTATCCTCCACTTTGGACAACCCTAGAATAACCTCTTTGGTCTTCGATCACCATCTTCTCTTGTCTAGGCAATCAAAACATGGTCCAAGAGAGGAAGACTCAATGGCTTTTAGTTCTAAAAGAAAGTGTCTTTAAAAAAGGTGAATATAAATATTACTTTTGTATTGAAAGAAATTATTTTAGTTAAAAACAATGCAAAAAAAAGGCCACGTGGATTTGCTGTATACGTAAGTAACTAAAACATTACTTATCTTTTGCATGTGGCAATGTTCATATAAGCGGTTAATTGACAAATTAATAAATGTGAGTAAAATCCAAACAAAATTATAGGTGATGTATTAAGACCAGTAATGTTTGCAATCGTAACATTACATGTATATATTTTACCCAAAAAATTATTAAACCTTTTTATGACCTATCAAAGCATTGTCACTAATATTCCATGTGAACCCAATCTCATCATTCAGATTTCTGACTCAACTTTTTAGTGATCTATAAAGTTTATCTATTCACTTTCTCCTTTATTTGTTTCTTTATCATTTCAGCTTGAACAGTTTTTTTTTTAATCCTACACATTAATCTGCTGGACTTTGATTAATTTATTGTTCTCTTGCTATAAATTGCAGTTGGTGGCAGTTCAGGTTGGCAAGCACCAGAACAACTTGTTCATGGACGTCAAACACGGGCAGTAGATATATTTAGTTTAGGTTGCGTCTTCTTTTTTTGCATTACTGGGGGAAGACATCCATTTGGAGAACGTATTGAACGGGATGTCAATATTTCAAAAAATCTCATGGACCTTTCCTTAGTGGAGTTCATTCCTGAAGCCAAAGATCTTATTAGTCGTTTATTAGACCCTTACCCTGATCTAAGGTAAATCATTCTCATTCAGTGTGTTTTTTGGAGAATGGAAATATATTTTCATGTACCTTACAATTTGCATTTTCTTTTGACTCTTCTAATTGGTATGTGGTATAAAATGGTGAAGTCTCAAAGTCCAAACAGATATAACTTTTATGAACAATAACATATAACTTTTATGAACAATAACATAAGATGAAGAGTGGACCTTATTTTGGTCTCAAAGTTCAAACATAGATCACCTTTAAGTATGTGTCTTCTTTTTAGTAGTTTATTAAAACCCTTTTTAAGAATGTGTTGCCAAAGATAAACTGTCTTAAAAAGCTTTAGCTTTTAGATAGAGGTCCATGAATGTTGTTATATCTCTAGCAATTTCATTTAAGAATTGCTTACTTTATTTCCAGGCCAAAGGCGACTGAAGTATTGTGCCATCCTTTTTTCTGGAGTTCTGAGATGCGACTATCCTTTTTGCGAGACACCAGTGACAGGGTGGAAGTGGAAAGTAGAGAGATTAATTCTGATCTTTTGCTGACATTAGAAAGCATTGCCATAGATGCCTTGGGTGGAAAATGGGATGAAAGGATGGAACCAGCTTTCATTGCTAACCTCGGTCAGTATCGGCGGTATAATTTTAACAGTGTTCGAGACTTGTTGCGAGTTATGAGAAACAAACTAAATCATTATAGAGAATTGCCTCGAGAAATCCAGGTTCTTTCTTGGTTCACTATTTTTATCATATAAATTTGTTCTTTCGTTTCTATTTTGGTTGGATAGGCTTTACATGTGCTTGACCAACATCACTGACTTTTCAATATCTATAGTACTGTTTACTGAAATAGTGTTAGCTCTTAGGAGATTTTGATTTTGTGCTGTAATAAACAAAATTTGAACATGCATCTATGTTAACATATATGTAGAGTCTTCTAAGCATAAACTTCAAAGATATCAAATAATTAAGGAATAAAACGACGTGCATAAACTGGATATCTTTATTCTTTAAGACATGATATGACTTGTAATGTTTTATTGATTTTTCAGGAACTTGTGGGACCTGTTCCCGAAGGATTCTGTGGATACTTTGCAAATCGATACCCAAGACTCTTGATTGAAGTGTACAAAGTTATACGTCATTATTGCAAGGAGGAAGAATGTTTCCAAAGATATTTTAAAAGTGTTGATTAGTGTCTTGGTATTGCTTCAACATGAAGCCGTTTATGTGGATATTGTATAAAATGTAATGATGTATATGTGAGTGTGTATTAGTCCAACCTAAAATTACTTGTCTCACGTTAAAAAGAGTAAAAGCAAATCAAAATTATCTTTAACCTATTATTGCATAATAAATTTAATTGAAACATTGAATCTTAAGAAAGTTTGATTACATTTGATGAACATCCTGAATCATTCATTTTAAGATCGCATAGTAAAGAATATAATAAATTAACGGAGACAAATAGTGTCAGAATGCTTCATATTTACTCATCCAGGATTAAAATGTACAATCTATATAATGCATTCTAATTGAAGGTTATGTAGGAAACCACTCTATCTAAGGCCAGCCATTATGCTAATAAAAGAAAGCCAACAATTGTTGCATTCTAAATAAAAATTAGACGATTTCATTCAATATTATAATACACAACTATAAGTACCAACAAAAATTGCAAAGCCAAGTTGTCCCACGCTTAGATTACAGTTCCCCACAAATTGACATATCTTACAATTATATGTACTAAAAAAGAAAAAACAAAATGTAGCAGGAACCCAGCAGTTGCAATGGAGCCGTTAGTACAAGAGGCTACAAAATTATGAGGAGCAAATAAGTATGCAACAGTTAGATTTCAGTAACTGAATCAATTCTGTTTGATGATGCCTGAGAATATCCTTTGTTGCAGGCGATGGATGATCCTACCTCACTTGTGCTCCTGTAGGACAGGCCCTCTATTTTCTTTCTCTTGGAACGGCTCTTAACAATCTCTTCCTTTTCATCTACGAAGGAAAGGAATGTGCGCAGACGTGAAGATCCTGAGCCATGCCCAGAAGACTCCAGCTCCTCCCGGCCATGCTTGGAGTACTGTCTCATGGTCTGAACAAGATATATGAGGAGGGCAAGCACACATGCCAACCCACACACCAGATAGAGGCCCCAGAAGCTTCTCAGCTTCAGTCTGTCCACTTCAAGCTTTGCACCTTGTGATAAGCAGGCACTGCTCAAAAGCCATTTGTCATGGATCCTTTGTAAGTCTCCATTCTCTGCCAACTCCAATATGGCAGTTGAAAGATCAACTGCTAACGGTGAGTCCCGTGGAAAGGCCTAAGAAAAATGAAGGGCAAGAAAAAATTAATCATGGTGTAGATTAATGTTCTAACAAAACATCAAAGTGTAAAAGGTAACTTTCTGCCAACTTTTTCTGCCAGAACTAGAACAACAATTTAGCCAATTTAAGGAGTTCATAGGTAAGAGATTATGCTCCAGCAAATCAAGTAAAGGTTCCATGACCCCCCTTATTGATTATTCTTTTTTGCTAGGATACATGCTTCAAAGAACACGGCCTAAATGTATGATTAAATTCTTGAGTTGAATTGGGAAAGTTGCCGAATAACAACAAACATGGAAGGAAAATTCTGATGAAAACATTGAAAATTAGCTACATTTGATACAATATAATTTGTTAAAAATCTCATATCGCTAAAGTCAATTAACAATTTATAAGTAAGAACAATGCTTACCTTATAAGATAGTTTTGAGAAGATGAATTAGACTTAAACTTTCATTTTTTAATATGATATCAAAACTTATCCTAACGAGATTTTATAGACCTATAGTATCACTCGTTATCAGATTAGACCACCCAGAGACAAGATATACACGACTTAGTTTAGTGTACTAAGAATAAATTAAACTTAAACTTACTTCTTAATACAAGAACTAAACTAATATATGCATATATTACTATGTAGGAAATTTATTTTAAACTCTGGCAGTCCAGAAGTCTATTGGACCACCAAATAAAGTTTCAACCAGAATAGTCAAGAGAAAAATGCATTTACGCTTCCTTTACAAAGAGATGAATAGAAAAGAAAATAAAGTGAAAAGTATGGCAGGTTCCAAAGTTCACTTTGAAGGCAAAAAGGTAAGGAAAATTAGGACTACTGTAAGGAGATACTTACAAAACCCCAACCATTTCGGGTGAACTCTTGACCCACAATGCTGAAATCGCACCGACTAGAAAGGAAAAGTTCTATGTAAGCACGCTCATCAACATATGCAGCAACACCACCCTTATGGGGACCATTTTTTAGTGCTTTTGCAGTTTCTTCCGGGGTTTTTAGAGGAACCAGTCTGGATTCGTCAATACCGATTTCCTCAATCAAATAAGTTCGAGTAAATGAACCCTGCAAGTAGCCAATAGGCTCTTTGCTATTTATTAAACTATCAATGCCTTTAACAGGTGAAGAAAGTTGTTGCACTGTGAGGATTGATGTCAGGCTAGCTGTGTAACTTGAGTTAATTATTAGAACTACAAATAACCATATAAGCAGCACAAAGCGACCAAGAGTGCTCACTGTGTTTTCCCCTACATAGTACAGAAAAGAGTATTTCATAAACCCAGTATAGCCACCACTTATACTTGGGACCATATATATCAAAGAAGACAAAGGATTGGCACTTACTGTGAGCAAAGAACATGGTCGAAAAACTAAACCTGTCAAATAAACACAAATAGAAGTTACAAACATATCTAAAGCCGTAAGTTGATACCGAGTGTAAACGTAACATTGATATACTATTATTATTCATCAGCAACATACACAGCAGAGTTAATATTGTGAGCTTGAGAAAGGGAGGATAGAGAGAAAGACCAGATTCCCATACCACAAAATTGTGACCATTTGTTGTTTGGGAGTTCCCCTAAAATCATCATTCAGCCTATGCTCTAAAATCCAAACAACAGCTCCCACTAATAGAAAAAAGATAGCTGTGACAGTCCACATCATTGGCGTAAATGGTTTAAGAAATGCCCAAGCATTGGAATCCATCTTCTTAACCGACGCTACTACCACCAGACCAGACTCAATATATGGCTGAGTAAAATCCACCATCTTTGTTCTTTCTGTTGTAATTGTAATGTCACCTACTGCAGCATCAAAAACCTGTATGGAAAGAAAAACTTGTCTCAGAAGTACCATAAAACAGCCAAACTCCACAAGTTATTGTAATGATACTCACATCCGCTGTGATAAGACGGACAAGTTCAGTGTTACTAGGATTGCTTTCACCATCCCCATATGAGACAAATTTATAGGGGACAGCATAAGGCAACAAGTTCACTGCAGAAAGAAATACATCAATGCAGAATCCCTTGAACATGTCAGTGCCCTGTACTTGAGAGACAAAATCCCGGTAACTAACCCTTTTTGGCACTCCAATTCTTAACATCCTTCCACTGTTTGGAAAAACCCAACCACGGGGCTTTTGGGTTGTTTCTCCTGGCCAAAACACAGGGAGTAGCTTTTGGCTTGCACTGGATCGATTAGGTGGTTTTGAATAAAGTTCTTCTGGAGGAACAATTGATAATCCAGTGTAATTAGACCAATAACCAACCCTCCGGGTTCCTGTTCCAATCACATTGATGATTTCATACGCTGGATTAACAAGGTTTCCATCAGATGCATACCTGAATACGCCTGATACTCCAGTCATATTAACCTCATAGATATGTTTACGCAACAGATTTCCTTCATTGAAGATTTTCACGGCATCAAGATGCATGTTGTCTCCACGTATTTGAGATAGCTTTGGATCATGTGAAAATGTAATTTGATTCCCTCGTTTGAAAAATGCATCAAGTGCATGAGCAAGAGCAAACACAGTATCATATGCAAAGATACCATAAGTACTCAAACCAAGGGTACCATTACCAGTATTTCCATTAGTAGTCAAGTTTGTCCACCTAGAAACAAACCATCTTTTGAGCTTTGAATCTGGTACATACATACGAAGTGTAATGACCCCTTGCATGTCATCAGTTGCTTCTGAAGATAAAGGGCTATTGATATCCAGCCAACTAGAGAGAAAAGTAGTTGTTATCCAGACATAACCATTTTCCATCATCCCCAAAGACTTTGCCACACTCAACACTTTTGGGCCCCAAGCAGTACTTGTGTGAAGAACTATAACCCGGGATTCTGCCAGAGCCACCTGAACAAGTACATCAGTAATATCCTCTCTAGTTGCCTCAGGAGTCATAGGTGCTTTAAATGAAATCTTGCAACGCCTCTCAGCAAGCTTATCCCCTAATGCACCTATTCCATTCCTCCCATGGTCATCGTCACCATAAACTGCAATAACCTCTCTCCATTCATAGTAGTTAACAAGGTCTGCTATTGCAGTCATTTCATAAATGTCACTGAAAGCAGTTCTAATAAAGAATGGGAATTGAAGAGAAGAAAGAGTAGGGTCAGTGGCTGTAAATGATAGCAGAGGAACTTGGAGCTCATTTGCTATATGAGATATCACATGAGCTGTTGTAGAGGTCTGGGGGCCAATTATAGCCACAGTTTGTGTCGCCATGAGCTGCAAGGCTGTATCACACATGGTTTATGTCAAACAAGAATCACAATCTGCCAAACTTTGAAGTAACTTGTCTAACAGAAAAAGATGTATTTTAACTTTTGACACAGAAAAAAATGGGAATATTCCGACATACCCTCAGCAATGCTCAAAAATCCTCTGTATTTGGTATCTTCTTGCATTGAGAGCTTCAACTTAGTTTGAGCAAGAATAGATGGATCAGAATTTACATCTTCAACCGCCGCTTCTACAGCAGTTTTCACCATTTTACCAACACTGGTATTGAAAGAATAGAGAACTCCAATGTTTACCAAAGCAGGTACTGTGGAATTATCTGATACAGCTCCAGCTGAAAACAACCCTTCGAAGAGAACCATCAACACCACAAGCTCAACTCTAACCATGGTTGCGGTTGCCTTTTGCAAAACCAGTACCAATCACACTGCCCAACAAGTAAGAATTCAAAAAGGGGAGATACTCAAAAGTAAAAAGTTCAACATTCATGCCCAAAACTGCGACTTTTAAAACATTAAGAACAAACTACCCTTCTCAATCAAGAACTTATTTGGCACGCAAAGTTAGTCCCAGACCAAGCAACCCAAAACAAAAACACAAGCACAAAGTTGCAAAGCACATCTCGAAAACAACTATGAAAGGGAAAGAATAAAACAATAAAGTTCCTCCCATCAAAGCAAAAAAGTAACTGATTGCAAGGCTAGCATGTGAAAAATAGAACTTTAACCAAAAAGATGAATTTACCTGAGCTTGATTAAGCTGCAGAAAACCTGACGTTTGGTTCAATTTATAAATAAAAATATAAACTTTAGATGTACCCAAAAACAAAAGAAACCCTCTTTAAACTAAGACCATGATTTCACTGAAAGGAAGAAATAGCAGAAGTGGTAGAAGACCATATTAGACAAAACTGTGATGATGGAAAAAGAGTAGATCTTAAAAAGAAGTTGTATTGTTGGAGAAAGTGAAAATAATGTTCATAAAAATGAACTCAAATATTCACCTGGGAATGTTATTGGTATAGTTTCCTTTAACCTTATTTTAACTTTCTAGCATAAAGCCAAAAAGGACAGTAAGTTAGCATCAATATCTTAGGGAAAGTTTTGTACGACAATCTCCTCGTTCCATTTAAATCCTACCCTTGTGTTCCCAATCCTGTTCCTGCTACTACTCACACCCCAAACCACCGTGACTGTGAAACGGGTGAGGCCAATTACGTTAGTCACGGAAAAGGCAGAGAGAAAGATAAGTATCGTGACTAGATTGATGTTAAGTACTTTCCATGTAATTAATGACAATGCTTTTAGTGAAAAATCATGTTAATCTCGCATTTTACATGTGTTTTTATATCCACGTGTGTATCTTTTTTCATAAGATATCTTTAGTTGTATATATAGTAATTATAAGTTATAAAATAAAATCTTAATAATTTAATTGAAAAATAGTCAGCAATTGTACGATAATGAAATTTAATGTTTCCATATCTGAAAGGAAATGGAATGAGACCACTCTCGCAGATGATTAATGGCAATGACTGGTGGGCCCCACTAATGGGTGTAAAGTACATAGTCTCCCTGCTTTCCAAAACGGGACAGTGACTTTCCTATGGGACATCACTTCGCACCAACTACCATTCTTACAACAAAAATCAATGTATGAAAAAATTTCCGAAACCAACTACTTTTTACACATTTATTAAACGACCTTTTTTTTTTAACAGAACTACTTCTACTAGGCTTTTTCTAATAATTTAAAAACACATTTTATTTATATATTATTACAAACAATGTTATAT
>Ga0123340_1004221_pt1 | contig 13593 bp, 18 predicted proteins | sample SirMexnodulemix_FD_89961 | JGI IMG/M metagenome (GOLD analysis project Ga0123340, IMG submission 89961) | Root nodule microbial communities of legume samples collected from Mexico - Siratro Mexico nodule mix | ecosystem: Host-associated > Plants > Roots > Nodule | place: Mexico: Nepantla... | reverse complement strand
ATATTATTATGAAATAAGTTTATGAAATGACATATTTCGAATATTAGATTAATATCAAATTAGAGTATATTAACTAATTATATTTAAATAAATTATACTTTATATTCTTTTAGTTAATTATAATTATTTTGTTATCTTTTTTGATACATTAACTCGTTATTTTTTATTAGTATCTATATATTCGTATTTTAATTAATAATAAATATGTGGATGACATTTGGTAAGTTTGTCAAGAAAAGAAAACTAAAAAAAATTCAATTACCTAAGAATTGGAAGAAAAAAAAAATATATTTTAGTTGCCTTATTGGAGATGTTTAAAATTACGTCACAATCTAGATGCGATGTATATTGAAAAAAAAAAAATGTTTGTGACAACATAATAGAAACTTTGATGAATCTTGAAAAAAAGACAAACGACAATATAAACTCTCGATTTGATCTTGTCCATATGGGGATACGTCCAAAGCTTCATGCGACTATGATTGAAGAAGAAAAATACATATTTTCATATGCATGTTATACCATGTAATCTCAAGAAAAAAATGCATTTTGTGAATTTCTAGTTGATTTAATGGTTCCTGATGGTTATTCATCCAATATTTCTCGATGTATAGATGTTCAAGGGGGCAAAATATATGGGATGAAATGTTATGATTGTCATGTATTTCTATATCGCTTTCTCCCTCTTTCAATTTGTCGTGTTCTTTGAAATGAAGTTTGTGAGCCTAATTGAACTTAGTTCTTTTTTTAGAGAGTTATGCTCTAAAACATTGAGTTTAGACACTTTACATTTGTTGGAAAAAAGTATAGTTTTGACCTTGTGTAAGTTGGAGAATATTCCCTCCTTCCTTTTTTTGACATAATGGTCCATTTGCCCATTCACTAGGTAGATGAGGTAAATATTGTTGGCTCACTACAGTATCGTTGGATGTATCCAATTGAAAGATATCTTCGTAGGCTCAAATCATATGTAATAAATAAGGATCATTCAGAAGGATGTATTACTGAAGCTTATATTGCACAAGAGTGTGTGCATTTCTATTCAAAATATTTGGATGGAGTTGAGACAAGATTAAATAGATATGGAAGAAATTATGAAGGTGATTTACAACAGTTTAATAAATCAAAGTTTAAAAATTTTCTACAAGTTGGAAAACTATTGCATGCAAAAATATATTGATTTAAATGCAGTAGAATAAGAGCAAGCAAGAAATTATGTTCTCCAAAATTGTGATGAAGTCTTGCCTTTTATTGAGTAAGTGATTTTCTTAAATTACACATTTATATTACTAAGGTTTCATAATAATTTATTATAATTATGTATTTTATGATTAGACTACATAAACAAGAATTGGAGAAAGCAAATTCACAAAATGTGGAGCAAACATCAAAATGAATTTTTTCAATGGTTCAAAATATATGTAAGAATTATTTAAATCTGTTTGACTATTATTAAATAGGTTAAGCACATCTATCTTATTATTATTTTTTCAATAGGTTGGACTTTTGAAAAGAGAAGGCAACACAAGAATAAATGAGTCATTATTCTACTTAACTTGTGGACCAGATTCACGTGTTTTCCAATATATAAGTTATTTGTTAAATGGTTGGAGGTTTAATATAAAGGATTGAGATAAGTACTTGAAATCACAAAATAGCGTAATTTTAGTTAGAGGTGATGAGAATATAGGTAATTTGGGTTACTTTGGTGTCTTGACATATATTATTGAATTAAGTTACTTTGGTGGAAATAATGTTGCTTTATTTAGATGTGATTGGTGGGACGTGTATTCCAAGAGGAGAGGATACAAAGAAGACAAATATGAATTTATTCTTATTAATAGTAAACGTAAATTACGGACTAATGAGCCATATGTATTTGCTAGTCAAGCTCAACAAGTGTATTATGTTAAAGATACCAAAGACCCTAATTTGCTAGTAGTAGTGAAAACAAAACCTCAAGATTGGTATGATATGCCAGAGGAAGATATAAATGAGGTATGTGATGTGGACATCCAAGCTCAACTTCAAAAAACCCATGATAAGAAGGCCCAAGTCCACAAAATGAAAAATGAAGTCCAGGATCCAATTCAAAACTTAGGTGGGCCCATGACAAGAGGAAGACTTAGGAAGATCTAAGAAGTTTTGCAGTACAAGGTGGCCTATCTGTTAAAGGCTCAACTATTGAAGGACAATCATATAGAGGAGATAAGACTGATTACATATCTAAATGAGCTTAGAGAACTAAGAGGAGGACTAATAAGGATATTAATTAATTTTATTTTATTTTATTTTTATTTATTTACTTTCAAATGAGACAGGATCCTTCATGTGTATTTAAACATTTTTGGGAATTCAGAAAGATAGAAGACATATTTTGCAAACTGGTGAGAGTGAATCTCCTGGGTTCTTGGCTGAACCAACACTTAGACTTATCAAGAGTTTTTCATTCCCTTGGGGCGTCTTTGCGATCTCTTCCATAGAAGTGATGCTACTTATCCCTATCACCTATTTTACTTGAAACCCTATGTTCTAATAAATTCAAGTTCCTATCCTAAATCGGTCCATTCTTGAGTCCCAATAGACGGGTTCACATCATTTAGTTATAGAGCTCAGTTCTAGGGCAAGGATGAGATGACTTGGAGAAATTGGTAAATTCATTCTTTTAATTTTACTGTCATTATCATTGTAAGTTAGTGGCTGAACCATTGCAAAAGTAAGGCAGTCAAAAAAAAAAAAATTGCTGTGGCTGAATGGTTCATGTCATTACAACATAAGCTCAAGTATTCATGAAGTGATACATTGATTGCAATTGTGGAGGATTGTTACTATACTTGTTAGGTTATTAAAATTGTCGTCAAAGAGTTCCTAATCCCATCTTTGTGCTTGCTGCCCTTATATTTTATTTTTTTTTGTTAGAGTTACTCTTATTGGGTGGATTATTCTTCAAAAGGTCTTGTTGATTTGGTTAAGAACTCAAGGAGATCACAAGAGTGAAAAAAGGAAAGAGAGTTATATTATAAAAAAAAGCCTAAACTGAGTGCATACACTTGACTGTTGAGTTTAAACATGCAAGGAAGAGGTCGTGAGGATATTTTACTTATTACTTCTAATCATTTTTTTAATTTAAGTATGTCAGGTGTAGGTGCTAATCCTTTCTCTTTAGAAACCACTCTTTCAGCATCACAAATGCAAGCTTTAACTCAATATTTGGAGAGGTTAATGAGATGCCAGAATGATGAGCTCCATGAGAGGTTGAACCAAATGGCAAATAGAGCCAATCATGAAGACAATAGGAGGAGAAGAAGAGATAATGATGGTGAACCGCGTCAAAATAGAGTGGAAGGAGTAAAACTTAAAATTCTTCCATTTAAGGGAAAAGGGGACCCAAAAGCATACTTGGAGTGGGAACTCAAAATTGAACATTTGTGTTCTTGTTACAATTACATTGAGGAGCAGAAAGTTTGGATGGCAACAACTGAATTTTCTGATTATGCACTCATTTGGTGCAACAAGTATCAAAAGGAGAGGCAGAGAAATGAAAAACCAATAATATACACTTGGGGTGAGATGAGAAGTATCACGAAGGAAAAGATATTTTTAGAAAAAAAGACACCATTTGAGTTTTTATCTTGTTAGAAAAAATGTAAAGATAAGTTTTGCTTTGACTAGAAAATGAAATCAAAGTTTATTGTTTTTTTTCGTAAGCACCTATTGGGCCTCCAAGTTGGTGTCGTAGCACCACTCCTCACAGCCCACTATGCATGGCATCCCGGGATCTTCAAGTGTGACAAAAATCCACTTGCAGCACCAAGGTCCCTGCTCCACCACCCTACAGAAACGATTTGGTTTCCCTGCAAAAAGCTACTTTGTCCCCTCTACAGCCCAAAGGATCGTTGCAGGCGATATTCTGTTTTGTCAACACGCATCTTCTCACTGTGGGGGAACAAAGATATTTTTGGCTCTCATTTATCTAAGGGGATCAACACAGTGGAGGGGACTCACTTCTCTGGAGCACTCGCTGTCTTCACTTGACATATAAGGAGGCTCCTACTCCCATACCCTCTTGTTTTCACTCTAACTCTCTCTTGACATTTGCGCAAAAAAGAAAAGGAAGAATCAATTCAAAAAGCTCAATCTCCGTCGCTTACAAGGGGAGTGAATGAAGATAGAAGAAAGGCAAACAAGGAAGGCACAGGGAGGTATGTCCTGTTATTTCAATATTTCATTTGGACTCTTGAAAACATTATGCATTCATTTTATCACCTTGCCATAATGACCTTTAAAACTGGAAATAAAGTGTTGGGTTCAGTTGGTTATTTTATCTGGTGTTTTGTTTCTTTCGTCACAGTTTAACTACAAAACAAAGAGCCATTCAACCTTTAATAGCTCTAAACCCGTGGAGTACTCATGCATAAGGAAAGAGTTTTCTTTCACTTATCCCTCACTCCTTTACGTAATCTTTACCCTATATCACCATCATCTTCATTGGTATTAATGGTACCACCTACCCACACCCTCTCTTTCAAGCCATGCCTTCTTCTTCTACTGATCATGAACCAGATCGTACCCACCACTCACCATGGGCTTTCACTATCATTTAACTCTGTCATTACCACCAACCCTTCTTCCTCAACCTCTAAAACCTCTGTAAGAAACCAAATAGAGGCTGGGAGCAATAATGAGAAATTGGGTATTCAGAAAGGCCAGGTGGCATCTAATACGGGATTCAAAGGGCAGAGAAAAAGTCAAAGGAAAAAAATACAAATAGAAGGTTGGAGGATTACATTAAGCAGTGAGTACTGAGTGGTGAATTCTCTTTCTCTCTCCTTCATAATTCTTCTCTGACAATTCTGTTAGAATCCTCCTCTCTATGTCCTCACCTTTTCTCTTCCTTCTTTGCTATTACAGGATGGGTGCTGGTAGTGGAGAGTAACAACTGAATGTCTCTAATGCAGAATTGAGTCATTACGATTCAATTTTAATTGCTCTGTTTCTTTTATTATCAAACAATATTGTACTGGGTTAAGACTGATACAAACACTGATACAGTCTCCTTTCAATATTACACTATTTTATACATATTGCATCTTACATTGGTGCTTTCATCACCGATTTCACCTTCCCGAGTATGATGATAGCTGACAATACTCATCTAAAGATCATGGAAGCTGAAATCAAGCAATTGTTTCAGATTTTTGAAGAGTCAAAGGAGGAGGATCGAGCAGCACGCGCACGAGCATAAGAGGCTTCAGACCTCAAATTTGAGGTTTTACAAAATTCCATCAACCAGCTTCTGAATCACCAACAGTTCGTTCATACTTCATCCTCAGGGCATGTCCACGATGAGAATCAGAGTAGTGTTTTTAATAATACCAATTGTGTTCCATTATTAGCTCGAAGGATGACTTATGATATTCCGAAATTTGACGGCACAGATGCTTTAGGGTGGATTTTTTCTATGGACCAATACTTCGATTTGTGCCAAATTGCTGATGAGGAACAGATTGGTGTTGCGGCGTTTCACATGTAAGGCATTGCCATTCCCTGGTTCGAAATGTCCCAGCGTACAACACCATTTCGATCGTGGACACAATTGAAATGAGCTATTGAACTTGAATTTGGTCCGTCACTTTACGAAGCGCCCCGGGAGCTTTTGTTTAAGCTGCAACAGCAAGGGTCTGTTTCTGATTACTATACAAAATTCATCGCTTTGGCAAATCGCACTCAAATTGAGCCTCCAGAAGCACTTTGAGATTGTTTCATTAGCGGTTTGCATGTTGATATTAAACGAGAAGATAAAGCCCAGTGTCCACCATCGTTAATGCGAGCTGTGAGTCTGACACGCCTTTATGAGGACAAATTTCTACCATACAATAAACCAACCATGAGTCCTGGTCAATATCGTTCTATACCCATACCACAGAAACCCATTTTAACACAAAGACCACCCTACAAATCAACCTTACCACCTCTGTTACCCACACCTTCTCCCCCTTTGTCTACGACAAAGAATCCCATTAAGCGACTGACTTCAGCTGAGCAACAGAGGCGACGTGACCAAGGGTAATGTTTTTGGTGTGATGAGAAGTACACCCCAAGCCACAAATGCCCCAATTGACACTTTATGTTATGCCAATTAGAAACGGAAGAAGAAATTGCACCCAACATGACTGAGGAAATGACCCTTGTTTCTGGGGAGGATAATGCATTACAGCAGCTGGACCAACAAGTGATTGACCACCACTTGTCTTTTAATGAGATGTATGGGACTGAAGGTCCAACCACAATCCGCTTAACAACTTACATTAATGGTGTGAAGATTCAGGCTCTCATTGATGGCGGTAGCACTGATAGTTTTATCCAGCCTCGAGTAGTTAAATTTCTTAATCTCACTGTACAACCAACTACAGGATTTCGAGTTATGGTCGGCAATTTTGAGTTCCTGACGGCGGAGGGATATATTCCATCACTAAAAGTGATGATGCAAGGTTATCCAATTCAAATTCCAGATGTGTATGTCGTGAATGTGGCTGGTGGTGACTTAGTGTTAGGCACTTCATGGTTAAAGAAATTAGGAGCCCATATTGTGGATTATCACTCATCCTTTATCTGATTTCTGCATGAAGTTGCTTTTATTACAGTCTATGGTGACAATGCTCCAGTGCCAACTCAAGCTCAGTACAATCACATCAAGAGATTAGTACAAACTAATGCTATTGCAGAAGTTTTTGCCATTCAACTACAACTTTCAGTAGAGGCACAACAAACATCCTTAGTGCTGCCTGTTGATATGAATCCTGCTTTAGCAGCACTGTTGCATCGCTATACAATGGTGTTTACTTCACCGACTGGTCTTCCTCCTCCACGAGATTATGATCACTCGATAACATTAGTATCAGGTGCTGCTCTGGTGAAAGTTCGTCCATATCGCTATCCTCATAGTCAAAAAGCACAAATTGAACTCATGGTGGACCAAATGCTCAAAGATGGCATAATCCAACCGAGTAAGAGTCCTTTTTCATCTTCTATTCTTTTAGTTAAAAAGAAGGATGGGACATGGAGGTTTTGTACTGACTATAGAGCCTTAAATAACATTACGGTGAAGGATTATTTTCCCATTCCTATGGTTGATGAGTTGTTGGATGAATTGTATGGTGCTACAATATTTTCAAAGTTAGATCTTCGATCAGGATACCATCAAATCTTAGTGCGGCCTAAAGATCGCCACAAGACTGCTTTTCGAACCCACCAAGGACATTATGAATGGCTTGTCATGCCATTTGGGTTGACTAATGCCCCCGCAACTTTTCAAGCTCTCATGAATGATATATTCAGACCATATTTGAGATGTTTTGTGCTGGTTTTTTTTTATGATATTCTTATCTATAGTTCCTCTTGGCAGCTCAATCTTCAGCACTTAGAAACTGTACTACAATTGTTACAACAATAGTCCCTCTATGCTAAATTGTCTAAATGCCTCTTTGGTGTCACTGAAATAGACTACGTAGGCCATACTATATCTGGAAATGGTGTGCATATGGAGAAAGGCAAGATCCAGGCAGTCTTGCAATAGCCACAACCAAACACCATCAAGCAATTAAGAGGATTCCTAGAGCTCACTGGTTACTATCGCAGATTTATTAAAGGTTATAGTTCTATAGCTGTACCCTTGACTGACCTGTTAAAAAAGGAAGCATTTCAATGGTCTGAGCAAGCAACCATAGCATTTGAGCAGTTAAAAGCTGTCATCACTTCTGCACCGGTGCTAGCATTACCCAACTTTGATAGGCCTTTTGAGGTCAAAACTGACGCCTCGGGAAGTGGTATAGGGGCTGTCCTTTCTCAAGACAAACATCCAATAGCCTTTTTCTCCAAGAAGTTATCTCCTGCTATACAAAAGCAATCAACATATACCTGCGAGTTATATGCACTCACTGAAGCTATTGCCAAGTTTAGGCATTACTTAATGGGTAAGAAATTTATTCTTAAGACAGACCAACAGAGTTTGAAGGCACTCACTGATCAGACCTTGCACACTCCGGAGCAACAGAAATGGCTGCCTAAATTGTTGGGGTACAACTTTGATATTCAGTATAAACCAGGGTGAGAAAACTTGGCTACGGATGCACTTTCCCGAAGTTTCTTCTCTGCATGGTCTAGCCCAAAACATGAGTGGCTAGATATATTGAAAGCAGATATTGCAAAAGATGAAGGCTTAAGCAAAAATTTTATTGAATGCAGTATTGGTGGTAATGATGCCAACCACTATACTTGCAGAAATGGGATTTTATTGTGGAAGGAAAGAGTGGTGATTCCACCAAATAGCAGCCTTATCCAACTAATTTTGCAGGAATATCATGATGGGCCACTTGGGGGGCATTCGGGTGTTGCAAAAACAATTGATAGAATTGCATTTCAATTTTATTGGCCCAATATGAAAAACCAAATCAGAGAATATGTGTTGCATTGTATGGTTTGCCGACAAGCTAAAACTGAAACAAAATCCCCAGCAGGCTTATTACATTCATTGCCTATTCCATCCCAAGTTTTGGAGGATATTAGTATGGATTTCATAGCCTCCTTGCCTCCAACCCATGGGTACTTAGTTGTGATGGTGATAGTTGATAGGCTTTCAAAATTTGCTCATTTTGTGGCCTTAAAACATGATTTTGACAGTAGAAAAGTGGCAGAAGCTTTTGTATAACATGTGGTGAAATTACATGGCTTTCCCAAATCAATAGTTTTAAACCGGGATCGAATTTTTATCAGCAAATTCTGGCAGCAATTGTTCAAATCACAAGGCACTAAGCTAGCTATGAGCTCTACGTATCATCCCCAAACAGATGGTCAAAGTGAGGTCCTCAACAAGACTTTAGAGATGTACTTGAGATGTTTTTGTTATGACAATCCAAAATCATGGTTAGCCATGTTGCCGTGGGCTGAGTATTGGTACAATACTTCACTCCATCGCAACATTAACATGACACCTTTTAAAGCTTTATATGGCCGTGACCCTCCAACTGTGGTGCCCTATGGATTCTCCCAGCAGGATGAACAATCCCTTCAAGACATGTTGATAGCCAGGGACAAATTGCTTGCTCAATTAAAATAGAACATGACAAAATCACAACAATTTATGAAATTGTATGCAGATAAGACTCGAAGACAACTCGAATTTCATGAGGGTGATCTTGTATTGGTTAAACTTCAACCTTATAGGCAACATTCAGTAGTTTTACGCAAGAGTCAAAAGTTGGGGTTGAGATAGTTTGGTCCCTTTCTAATCATCAAGAAATTGAGTCCAGTAGCTTACAATTGCAACTACTAGAGGAGGCAAAAATTCATAATGTCTTTCACATATCAGTCTTAAAGAAATTCAAGGGAGACAGTCAAGGCCATTATCTTCCATTGCCATTGCAAATAGTGCTAGAAGGACCAATGTTAATGCCTAATGCCATTTTAGGAAATCGAACTGTTATGCACCATGGAAAGGAGGTTCAACAGCTTCTAGTTCAGTGGGGGCATGATACAACTGCGGGAACAACGTGGGAAGTGGCAGAAGAGTTCCACCAAGCTTATCCTGCCTTCAACCTTGAGGGCTAGGTTGATCTTAAAGGGGATGGTAATGTAAGAAACCAAATAGAGGCTGGGAGCAATAATGAGAAATTGGGTATTCAGAAAGGTCAGGTGGCATCTAATACGGGATTCAAAGGGCAGAGAAAAAGTCAAAGGAAAAAAATATACAAATAGAAGGTTGGAGGATTACATTAGGCAGTGAGTACTGAGTGGTGAATTCTCTTTCTCTCTCCTTCATAATTCTTCTCTGACAATTCTGTTAGAATCCTCCTCTCTATGTCCTCACCTTTTCTCTTCCTTCTTTGCTGTTACAGGATGGGTGCTAGTAGTGGAGAGTAACAACTGAATGTCTCTGATGCAGAACTGGGTCATTACGATTCAATTTTAATTGCTCTGTTTCTTTTATTATCAAACAATATTATACTGGTTTAAGATTGATACAAACACTGATACAATATCCTTTCAATATTACACTGTTTTATACATATTGCATCTTACAACCTCCTAACCCATTAAGGAAACCACCATGGAAGTGCCTTTAGCTTCTTGCTTACGCTGCCACGCCTCCCTTATCACCTCTAAACCACCGTGCAATCACCATATCTCCCATGCACCTCCAGATTCACATAGCAGCCAACCCAAAGGAGCCACGTGCCCCTCCCTACACCGCCGGAAGCCACCATGCCCTCCATCCCTAGCCTCGACAAAACAGCACCTCCTACACTGCCTCGTCACACCACCAACACCCCAAATAAACCACGCTGTAGCACCCTTGAAGCTCCTCCACCTTAATCATGCTCCTTCACCTCTCTTCACCCCACTAATAATCCAAACAACGCCTCATTCCACCATCCTTCATACCCCAACCTCAACCTGCCACTATATTGGTTGTCTAGAACCCATACCCTCACGCACAAAGCGAACTACCTTCTCTTCCAATAAGCTCTTGAACCACTACCTACATATCTATTCCCCTCTCACCATAATGTACCTTCACATAAGGCGCCACCATCACCTTTCTCTCCTTTCCCAATCACCCTCCGCCACGAATGCATCACCCGTCCATCACCTCCACTGTTACTCCGTCAACGTATAAAACTCCACAACCCTCCACTTACCTCTTGGCACTATTCCATGCACATTCTCACCTCCACTAAGCACCACGGAACATATAAGGCCGCCACCAAACCCAAGTTGCACCTCCGCAAGCCAAGCTTTACCCACAAACATCTCCCCGCCACCGTGAGTGACACCAAATATCATCCACCCTTCATCCCTAACCTTCAAGAACTTCATAACAACCATGTCTGCCCCGACGTCCTCCTCCATCTTCACCGTTCCCACCAATGCTTTTACCACCAACGTTGCCTACCTCCAACACCACCAATCTTCTCCAACCATGACCTTGCCATACCACCATGCCCCAATAGCAATTTCTGTTGCCATTTACGTCGCCGGTGACGCCTCATTCTCACCATCTCTCCACCATTAATGTCATCCTCATTCCTTTATCGCCATTGAAAACAAACTTTAGCCTTTCTTCCGCTACCTTTGCCACCACCTCCACGGTGGTCAAGAGCTCAGCCAACTACGATCTTGTTTCTTCTCCGCCACCATGGGATCGCAGTCGCCGCTGTCTCACCCTCCTTCACCCTCAAACCTCACCGATGCCACTTCCATAACCACCAAGAACCAAAATCCACGTGCAAGCCCTAACCCCTCCATATTGTGCCGCCGCCGTCATCACTGGCCGCTGCCGCCGCTGTCAACAACACTCATCGTCGCCACCTGCCGCCGCCGCCACTACCATCACCTGCCATGCCCCCTCTTGCCTTAAAATCGAACCAGCCTTGCCCCTCACAGCACCACGTGTGCGCCACTAACCCTAATGGGTTACTGGGGTTGCTTTCCACAACCCATGTGTTTGAGCTTGCACCCCTATCCTCCTTGACCCCCAAAATACCTCTGAGCTTAGTTGGGTTTCGAATGGGTTGGATTTATTGTCTGCACCTCCATTAGTTAAGATATGCACCTACGACTGCCCGAATTCTAAAATTGCCCCTGGCTTGTTTTTTTTTTTTTAAAAACAAAATCATTTTTTACTAAAGAATAATAATGCTTTAAAAGTTTAATATCAGGCTATGTCTCTTAAAAGCCTTTTTCTCATACAAAGAGGGATGTCTTGAATAAAACTTTCGATTAATTTCTTAATTGACAGCTCACGTCATATGGGAATTAATTCAAACAACTTTAATTTTATTTGGAATATCAAAGGGTCATACGCGTCAAACGATATAAAAAATGAAGTTTAATTTTCGAAAACACTAAGTTTTGCTAAAATTAAAAGCATATAAAAAATATTCAAAACTAAAAATATCAACAACAAACAAACAACTTTCTACCAATAGAACTACGTAATCCTGATCCTCCTTGATGGAGATACGTAGGAGCGAGGTTAAACCTTGTCGGGCCCTTCTAAAATAAAAAATATTTTGTTTGTTTTAATGAAAGATAAATATTCCAAAAATTACACTCATTACATTTTATTCAATTAAAGGTATCGTCTTAGAACGGGCGTCGTGGGGGGCTAACACCTTCCCCACGCTTAACCGACTCCTGGACTCGCAATCCGGTTTTCATAGACTGGCCTTATCCTTGTTTTTCTTTGGTTTTCCATACTTTTCCATGAAAACTATGGTGGCGACTCCCTTATTTTGAAAACTTATTAATCTTTTTTTTCCGGATTGTCTCGTCGTGACGCCGGTTGCGACAAGTATTTTAAAGACATGGAGGTTACCATGATTAGAGCTAAAATTGAGAAAGGCAATGAGGTGACTATGGCTCGATTTTTGAGTGGTTTGAAAAGTGATATAAGAGATATTGTAGAGCTGCAAGAATATGTTAAGATGGAGGATTTGTTGCATAAGGCCACTCAAGTTGAACAACAACTCAAGAGGAAAAGTATCACAAGAAGGAGCTCTTTCAACTTTAACCCAAGTTGGAAGGACAAGTCCAGGAAGGAGGGATCCTCATCATGGAAAAGCTCCTAAGAGTTACAACGAAAAGACCACTAAAACTAGGGATGTAAAGTGCTTTAGGTGTTTGGGAAGGGAGCATATTGCTTCTAAATGTCCTACTAAGAGCATCATCCTTAAGGATAATGGAGAATATACCAGTGAATCTTTAGGTAGTAAAGAAGATGAGGAGGAAGAAATAGAGGTGGAAGCAATGGAAGGTGATTTATTGATGATAAAGAGGTTGTTGGGAAGTCAAATACATGTTTTAGGCCAATCCCCAAGAGATAACATTTTCCATACCAGATGTTATATCAATGAGAAATTGTGCTCTTTGATTGTTGATAGTGGAAGTTGTACCAATGTGGCTAGCTCTAGATTGGTATCCAAATTAAATTTGGAGACTAAGCCACATCCTAGGTTATACAAACTTCAATGGCTTAGTGAAGATGGAGAATATACTGACAAGGTGTTATGTGATGTGGTTCCAATGGAGGCAAGTCATATCCTATTAGGGAGACCGTGACAATATGATACAAGGGTAATCCATGACGGGTTCACAAATAAGATTTCTTTCATACACAATGATAAGAAAATTATTCTTAAATCATTATCTCCTAGAGAGGTTTGTGAGAACCAAATAAAATTGAGAGAAAGAAGAATTCAAGAGAAAGGAGAAAAGAGTGAACACATAAAAAGAGTGGAAAGGAAAAGAGTGAAACACATCATCAGGGGGGCAAGAGTGAAACACTTGAGAGCAAAATGAATTGTTTGGTGCGAGAGAGTGAGGTGAAGAAGGTGTTGATGACCAATATACCACTTTACTTGTTGTATTGCAAAATAATATTTTGATTGCTAACAATTCTAATGAACATGTTGTTCCTGTCAGTGTTGAGTTTTTTTTTTTTTTTTTTTTTTTTTTTTTTTTTTTTTTTTTTTTTTTTTTTTTTTTTTTTTTTTTTTTTTTTTTTTTTTTTTTTTTTTTTTTTTTTTTTTTTTT
>Ga0123340_1004220_pt1 | contig 13593 bp, 11 predicted proteins | sample SirMexnodulemix_FD_89961 | JGI IMG/M metagenome (GOLD analysis project Ga0123340, IMG submission 89961) | Root nodule microbial communities of legume samples collected from Mexico - Siratro Mexico nodule mix | ecosystem: Host-associated > Plants > Roots > Nodule | place: Mexico: Nepantla... | reverse complement strand
GGATAATATATATGATAGAGAGTAACCATGTGAAAAAAGAAAAACAAATATATAATGGCAAAGATTGTTTGAATTGAGATAAATGAATAAAGAGCGAAATAATTTTATTTGTTATTAATATTTTATTTATTATTTATTAAGGAAAGAAAAAAAACATTCCTAATAATATGCATATATAACATTTCAAAACAACTCTATTTTAATAATATAATTAATTATCTTTTTTTATTTACATATATAACTCTTCCTTCTTTTTTCAATCTCTCATTGCCATAAGAGGTTTTCTTTTTCTGTTTTTACTATATTCGTGTCCATTCTCTATACTAATGAGAATCAACTAAAGAAAATGAGAATCATTTGTATTTATTTCCTCCTTTTCGTCTTCCAGAAAGCAAATAAAGGTTTAGAATAAAATTTGATTAACTCTAAACTAGATGTGAAATATGAAAAACATAACTTAAACCCATTATTAATATTATTGTATCATTCTTTAATTCAATTTTATCACTATGTTAGAAAATGAAAATGATCCTAGACAAATATATGAATAACTTACGTTACATGACACATGACACGTACACATTCAATATTTTTTTTTTTATAAAATGTACTTTTAAAGAAGATTAATGGGTAGGTTTAAACAGTAAATAATTTTATCAAATGAGATTTCAGTGATATAATTGATATAGAGAATGAAACCTTGGTATGAAAATCATGTGTCAATTAATTATTTGTATGAACCCTAATCCGCCAAAAACCCTTTTATTATTGGATTTTTTGGCATTTTTGTTTCCGAGTTTCCCTTTTCGGGAATTACGTTATACCAAATCACTCGTCACAGCATAAATTTTGTATCCTAGCATTGAATGCACAATTACATGCCACTCCTTCTATCTTTTTCTCTCACTCTCACTCTCTTTCTCTTTCTCTCTCATACCAATATCAATAGATCAGCAATCCCGCTTTGCTGAGATAAAACTGCAAATTCTTGAGTGTGAGAGAATCATGAGCGGAGAAGAAAGCAAGGGTTCTGCTTTTCTGGGAACCAACACCGCTTACTCAGGTCACTTTTCTCTCATCACTTTCTCTCTCTTGGTCTTTCACTATCTGGGGTTTTACGTTTTTCAGCATGTAAAAGAAAAAACAAAAAACCATGAACTTTGACGTTTTTTACTTTGCTTTCTGTTGTTTTTCCCTTGAATAAATCGTGGGTGTTCTTCAGTTCACAATGTAGGTTATAAAAGTTTCATTTTTCGTCATTTGCGTTATTTCTTTGGTGGTTTGTGTTGTTGGGTGCTTTTACAAATTAGGAACTGTTGGAAAAATAGGAAATTTGTGAAGGTAAATGGTTTTTCTTTGAGGCCACACTTGGCTAGTTATATAAAAATTATATTTTTTCTCTACTTTCCTCATTTTTTTCTTAATGTTTTCCCTAAAAGGAGTTCTGGGTTATGTTGTGACGAAGAAATTAAGGTTTAAAATGTGTGGATAAATCCCTGAAATCCCGTAGGTGATTGTGCAAGTGTATAATCCAGATTTTCTCTCCGGGTGGAGACATTTCTGTTCATGATGTATATATGCATGTCTCAGGTTGCGCCTCTAGTGAATCTCTCTGATGCACGGATTACCAATTTCTCCACTGAATAGTTTGGTTGCTAACTCCAAATTTTACTGATATTACTTGACGATTTTGGAACTTGTAATTTCAATCGTTAAATTGATAATGCAGTTGATATAGGGTTGTCTTGATATAGGGTTGATTTGTGACTGTTGTTATTCTCTTGTCCCCTTTCTGTGAGGATTAGACTCTTATGGCACCTCGTTCACTTCTAAAGGCAAAATGTTGTTCATTTTTATGCTTGCCACTTGTGTTGCCCCCCCACTCATTACATTAACAAAATAGGAATGGGAAAGTGTGTTTGGCTGGATGTGCTGTTCAATTCATAATAATAATAGTAATAACAATGCTGTTGGAATTGAAGTGTACGAACTGTATTAGAGGTTAATGCAAATGAGAATTCAGTTTTTTTAATATTCAGGATGCATATTGATGGTTCCATTACTAGCAGGCTGTTGTTATTGTTGCATTATTTTGAATTAATGTTTGGTTTGAGAACTATATGTCAAACACAGTATAATGGTTTGTTTCTTTTCTGGCTTGCACCTTCTGCATATATTATTGTAGTCTTTTCTTTTTATAAACGCATTACATATTTTTGGCAGGTGATAAATATAGTGTTTAATTCACATTAGGACAGTCTTGCATGCTGTAAATTTGTTAAATATATTTCCAATAAGTGTTGTTGAACTTCATTTATGAGCACTTTAGACACGTGATGAAGTACAATCTAACAATGTTGTATTTCACTGCAGGTTTTCTTCTTGATCCTGCAAAATGGGGTGTGCTGAGTTTGCCTGAAAAACAAAGACTAGTCCATGAGATTGCTCGACAGTCAAAAGATGCCTCTAATTTGCTTCAGACATTTACGCGCAGGGAACTGCTAGAAATAATCTGTGCTGAATTAGGCAAAGAGAGGAAGTACACAGGCTATACCAAGAGTCAAATGATAGAACATCTTCTGAAGATAATTGCGAAGAACTCGAACTTGCAAGTCATCGGAAATATGCCTGCTCCTACCAGAAGTTGCATTGGATCTAAAAGGAAAAAGAAACCTGCATCTGAGGATTTACATCATGCTCCTCTAGAGAACATCAAAGAGGAAACAGTGAAACCCTTTTTGTGTCAAAATGTTGCATGCAAAGCTACGTTGAATCCGGAAGATTCTTTTTGCAAGAGATGTTCTTGTTGCATATGTCATTGCTATGATGATAACAAGGATCCTAGTTTGTGGTTGACCTGCAGCTCCGATCTTCCCAATGAAGAGTCTTGTGGAATGTCCTGTCATTTGCAATGTGCTTTGAGTAATCAAATGTCTGGCATTTTGAAGGGTAGTTGTGGTATCAAGTTAGATGGAGCCTTCTGTTGTGTTTCTTGTGGAAAAAGTAATGAACTGATGAAGTAAGTTGGCTATATACATTTGATAATTACATGCATTCATTCATTTGAATTTTTATAACTCACTCATAAACCCTATTGATAACTTGTTCACATGTTATTGAGAAAACTGATTAACAAAAGAAGTGTTATCACAAAGATTCATATTAGTTGTCTCCTGCAGTGTAAGGTGGCTCATGTAAGATAAAGTTTTGATTTTTTTGAATGGGTGTTTGGATTTTACAGGACATGGCGAAAGCAATTATTGGTTGCTAAAGAAGCGAGAAGAATGGATATACTATCTTTGCGAATATCCCTGGCTCACAGAATTCTTGTAGGAACAGAAATGTACAAGGAACTGCAAAATATTGTAGAATCTGCTCTCAAGTTACTGGAGAATGAAGTGGGATCACTTGATCATGTATATGCAAGGATGACGCGTGGAATTGTGAGCAGGCTTTCGTGTGGTGCTGAGGTTCAGAGATTGTGCTCTACTGCAATTGAATGTTTTGATTCAAAGTTTTCTGACCTTTTCTCTGTTAGTGTGGAAAAGAAAGATGCACCAAGTAAGCTTTCTATTATTTTTTTTTAATGGTCGTTTTATTGAACAAATGCCAGGCAGAACCAGAAATTATCTTGATTTTCATGATAAAATACACTAGTCTTGAAATTTTGGTTCCAGAATAACTCTAAGTATGACGACTCTCAATATGGAGGAATAAAGGGAAGAACTGAATGATTTTACTTTTTCAGTTTCTCTTCAATATGGAGACTTAAGTGGTTTACACATTGGCAAGTCTCATTCCGTGGTAGACAATGATTGATATGAATGAGAATATGAAGTTGCATTTCTTCTATATGATTATATGTATATGACATTAATGGTTCATGTTGGTTTGGCTGATGCTTATTTCCGTTTAACCTTTTTTTCTGTAGAAAAAAGTTATTATAGACAGTTATAGTCCTGTTTTTCATGTGGTCCAAAACAATTCCTCTGCATGCATTTTATAGGCGGGAGTATCATCACCTGAAAGCAGCACTGGCTTTTGTTTCCTGCATCAGTAAATTTTGGTTTAATTTAACCATGCTGAATTGACTTTTCGTGTGACTTTATTGGGGCAGCATGTTCAATTCGTTTTGAGGAGTGTCTTCCTACTTCAGTGATCATCGTGCTAGAGTACAATGACAAACTTTTGAAGAACTTTCTAGGCTGCAGGCTTTGGCACCGAGTATCAACAACAGACTACCCTGAACAACCCACCTTCATTTTCTTGAGGCCTGAGAAAAGATTCAAGTTGGAAAACCTCCATCCTTCAACCGAGTACTTTTGCAAGGCTTCTCTTTTCAGCAGCACAGGGATTTTGGGTGCTGCAGAAGCTAAATGGGTGACCCAGTGTGACCCCACCAACTCTGCAAAAGGTGGAGGAAATCGTTTTAGATGGTCCCCGCAGAGATCCTCACAGGACCATATAACTGCTGAAACTCATCCCACAGAGTCTGCCAACTCTGACATGAAGTTATCATCTCGACAACATCCTGGGAAACCCATCATGTTGAACATCAGGGGCAGGTTTGAAGAGTTCCTCTCCAAGCCTCAGTCGCTAGAGCCTTTTTCATATAAAAGTCTTGCTGCAGTGTCACCTTCCACACCTTCTAAATCCTATGAAATGAGGCAGATTCCTGGTTTGAATTCCAGAAAACGGTCGAAGGAAAATGACTACGAGAATTCTGTGAGGGTGGTGAAATGGTTGGAGCATTTGGGCCACATAGATGAAATCTTCAGAGTGAGATTTCTGACTTGGTTCAGCCTTAAGGCTACTCAACAGGAGAGAAGGGTGGTTAGTGCTTTTGTTGATGCATTGGTTGACGACCCAGCAAGCTTAGCAGACCAGCTCATACACACTTTCAGTGATGAAATATGTTGCGAGCAAAAACCCTTGTGAGGGATGCCTTCTACACTAAATACTTGTTTTTGTGGGATGAGGTTTTTTCAAGTCTTCATTTCTTCTTCCTGCAGGAACTAGTTTATGGTCTTTATATACCATTTAGTTTCCATTATGTACTGCTCAGGGGACTGAGTGTTGGATTATATCACATATCCCCACAAAAGCGCTCTACTTTAAATTTCTCACATTCTATTAGTTATCTGACAATGGCAAATCACTTAGGGTGTGCTTGTTTTTCGTTTGAGTGAGATTCTTACCAACTTTCTCACTTTCCGACCCAAACCGTGAAAGGAACTTAGACGGTGGATACAGAAGAAATAAAGGATGTAGTAAAATTATCGACAGTGGAATTGAGTGTGGTTTTGGATGATTATAACACAATTTATATTAAATGTAAAAATACTGGGAAAACAAAAAAAAATTCAAAATTAAAGCAATTCATAAGTGTCACGGTTTTTACCTACACAATCCCAATTAATCTAAACAAAAAAGTCTTGTTAATGTAATAATAATAAATTTTTACCGATACTGCATCCGTTAATAACGCTCCGCCTTTTGGAAACCTTACTTCCCAAGCCATCTCGCCATGGCACACCTATTAACCCGTATGATTGTGTTTGATTCACTTTGAAATTCATTTACTATAATATGAACTTGGGACAAGAGAGTAATTTTACTTTCGTTTGATATTCTCCAAAATCGTTCACTCAGTTAATTCATTAGAATATGATTTGCTTTATTTTGGTTCCGATAGTGAAGGGTGGAAAAAACTGTACTCCCTTAAAATATAACGTAAGAAATATTTTTTCAATCCACTTAAATTCTACTTTATCTCTTATTTTTCATTCTAATTATTTTAAATTTTAAAAACATTCTTCAAAATGATAATCTATCCTAAAAAATTTTAAAATACCTCCGAATATAACATTTCTAATAATGATATCATAAAAAATGTAATTTATTAGGAAGTATTCCAACTTGCCAAATAACAATACTTTGTAGTAGTAATACAAACAAGATTAACATGGGTAAAAAATGTGAAACACAAATGTGATGTGATGTTAGCCATGGTGTAAGTCTAATTTGAAAAACATTAGACATAGACATGCATGTGACTTGAGTAACAGCATTTGATTGTAATTTCACGACGTGCCAGCGCTCCACATTTGATTATAATTTTGCAGTTTCTATTTTCTAGCCGAACTACGCATGGACCTTTTATCTGCACTAGTACACTTTTAGATAGTACATAATAAATTGGACGTAAACTGATCAAACCGTGCCATGTACCGAACACATCCCTAAAACTTTCTCATGTCTGTGTACGTACAAACAGTACCACCAAACAGCTGACCTCCTTGGCATTAATCTATGAAGTGACTTCAAATTTATTTAGTTTTTTCACTGCCTGGAAATTCATTTCTCTGTAACATCATGATGGGCCCTTCATGAAACGAGCAGCTGTCATCATACATTTTCTGCATCGTTGACAGCTTCATTGAATGCAGCAGCCAAGTACTGAGCTAGGCTTGGTTCAGAATTGGACTTGACAGAAGCAGCAGATGATCCCTCTCCTATTGTACTCTTTGATTTTGAAATCCAGGGTTTTACTTTCTCAGGCATGTGTGAAGTATGCAAAGAACCAGCAATTGCCTCCCAAATTTTAGGCTCTAAATGGTTCCACGGATCTTCAACCATGGAGCTCTTGTAAAATCGATTGGGACCAGGACCTGCGTTTTCATTGGACCAATGACCACGAAAATTTGGTCCTCGTCCTGAAACAGAGCTACCAGAGTTGTGCCATACACCCCTGCCTCGCCCTCGACCAGGGCTAGGACTGTAATTGGGACTGTAACTGGGCCTAGGACTGTTCCTGTATCCTGGAGAAGGATTAGGACTGTAACTGGGCCTAGGACTGTTCCAGTCTCCTGGAGAAGGATTAGGATTGTAACTGGGCCTATGACTGTTCCAGTCTCCTGGAGAAGGATTAGGACTGTAACTGGGCCTAGGACTGTTTCTGTATCCTGGAGAAGGATTGGGACTGTAACTGGGCCGGTGAGCTATGCCCTGTGCAGAGTTATATAATGGACCACCTGATGGTTCGAATCTGGGATTTGGATATCTACCACCACTTGATGGATGGAATAGGAAGTTATCGTGAGCAGGACCTCTAGGTCCACTCAAATCCAGGTTTCCACTTGCTGCTGCTGATACTTGAAAAGGAGGCAGAGTCATCTGTGGATTTGTTGATTCTGTTATATCCAATCAATGAAATAACAACTGTCATTGAGGAAAAGATAAGATAAATCTAGATAGTAGAGTACAAGATAAATTCGAGGTAGTTAAATACTAAAGAACATATAAAACTAACTAAAACGCAATGCTGCATACCTTTATTCAACCATTACTAAATAAAAATAGACCAGAGAAACTTCTCATAGATCAAAGAGTAGGATGAAGTTTCGGTCCTTGAAAGATTGGGAATGCGTCATTTGAATCATCCAAAAATATTTGAATTACCATATAAATTGGTACCTTTAAAAGATCCAAACTGGACTCAACCAAATCCTTCAGGCTAAATTGATATTATTTTTAGAGGACTAGATTTCCTATTTGATTGAGTCAAATTTCAAAACGGTGTAGATTGTTGTCAATTGATGCAAATAATCTTCTGAAAACTTTTTCAATGGAAAAACTCAACATTTGAAGGGTAAAAATACCAGCCTACTTGCTAAATAGGTGTCAAAGGGGAAGGGGCGTTGAGGGATTGTAAAGTCCTCATTCCATTATGCATGGACGTAGTATAAGTAATATTCACCACAAATCAGGCTTATTATCTTAGCGCTACATGAATCTACAAGACTCTGAGTGGATAGCTACTTATACAAATCAAATTAAAGGATGCCAACGTCAGGTAAACAGTAATGGATAAACATACCAGTACCTGGATGTGGTGATGAATATTGTGCCATAGGAGAACCACCAACATTTGGAGGAAAACTATCCGGTGTAGCCTGGGTACTGGTATTGTTCCTTTTGTTAGAAGAGAAGGCACTCATCGGATCTGTATAGAAGTCAAACCTTGGAGCAGCATATGATTTATCCCGTGACGGCATAGTTAAAGGAGCTTCAATCAGGGGATTTGAGAGAGAACCGGGCATGGCAAAACCTTCCACGGCACCAGACACTTCAGCATGATCAGCTTGTATGCGCATTTCTCTCAGCCTTTTCTTCCTCTGCTCTGAATCCTCCATGTAACCTGAGAATCCAAAGGGTAATTACAGCCACAATATGAATAAGCAATAATAGCCACCATAAAATGTCACAAACACATAAACTAAAATCACTGCTCGTAAACAGAAAAATCAACAAGCAAAACAAACAACTTCTCAGAAACTTTTGAAAAAAAAAAAACTGTTACTTTTGTAAAACTGGTTATTTTTGAAGAATGAAATCAAACTGATTTCAAGATTCAGTAAATCATTTTTAATTCATATAGTGGTTCTTGTTCTATAAACCTCTTTAAAATCACTGAACCGATTTTAGCATTGTTAACTGGTTCTGAACTAGTTCCCAAACCACTTCAAGAACCATTTTTCTCCTACTGTAAAAACAGTTCAATAATCCTTTTTTTTTTCATGAACAGTTCAAGAACTGCTCTTTTGCCTATATCTGCAGTTCAAAAGAACCTTTACACAACATACAGAAGAATATTGTAAGAAAAGTGTAATAATAATCAAACGGCCAAGGACAAGACTGCTGAACATGATGGTAAACTTTATTCTTCCTTCATTATTAACAAAGGTAACGTGCACCATTCACATTATAAAATATTTATGCCAGGATAAGTATCATAGTTATCAATCCTCAACAGTGAAGCAGAATGTGAGGCCCAAATCACTTTAGTGGGATGACCACTATTTTGGGGATGACAGATACAAGATAAGTAATTTATTGTATACATATAAACGGCAAATTGAAAAAATTCACCAAACTTAAAGACATTTCAGAGATTAACCAAAAAAACGAAAGAGAAGTCAGAACAATGAGCAAAATAAAAACTAAAAAACAAAGACTGGTATGAATCAGTGTTTGCATCAAAGGAAGAAGGGTTTGAAACCCCGTTAGAGTCTTCCAATGAGAAAGAGAAATCACAAAAATATATACAAATAAAAGTGTTGAAAAACTCGTTGATGGAGAAGGGAACTTGTCCAGGAGCACCGTGGAGGCTGTGATGCTCCATCATACCGACCACAGTAAAAGGCAGGATTAGGAGTAGCAGACATAAAAGCATGACATGATGGAGTTAATATAGCAGCCACCTAATGTGAATCGACACAGCTGTAGTGTCTAAATTAGTCAGATAAGAATATGTTGAAACAATTGATCACATGTGCAACAAACATATTATGGTGCACAACTAAACTAGCAACACAACAATTAGAGCTTTCACATGCTAAACATCATGTTGAATATTTGGAAAATTTTTTAGACCATCAAGAGCGTTAAGATGTTGAGATTTAGATGGAAACAAGAAATTTATTATGATAGACATAAAAAGTCAACCACAACAAATTCGTAAACAAAATCAAGCAACCAGCACCCCCTAATTGACCATCTACACGACTATATCCTTAGTTTAAAAGGAAGTAGCTAAAGATCCAAAAGATGCACCATTATTGGCACCAAGGATGTACCTAGAGGAAATAACGTACGAAAAGATCCCCAAGTCAACTTAACAGATACTTCTACGAATTTTCTTCGGCAATAGCTTCCAAGGCATCAATGTTCGGTTGACTATGAGAAAACATATCAAATCAGAGTTGTAGAGATAAAGGATCAGAACACAATGATTTCACATTGGCAGAATTGCATATCCTTATATGAAGCAAGTGATTTACATCCCAATCTTGCATTCAAGTCCTCAAAGAGAACTTGTAAATGTAAGGGGTTGAAACCTACAAACATAGGAATGTTGTATAGTTAAAAGAAGCACTCAAGGCTGAAGAAGTGAGCAACAGAGCAACTGAAAAGAGAACATGAAGAGTGAATCTAACAGGAAACTAAGTTCCTAACTTGTACAAACAGAAGATATTAAGGATGTTCAGTTAAGACTGCTCGGAAAATAAAAATATACTTCCAGTGGCCAGATATTTATTCTCGATCATTATCAACAACTTATGAGTCTTACTTCTGCAAATAACTAGTGTGTTATCAGGACAATATTAAGCATAACTGGAGGTCTACCCGTCTAACACCATGCCATGGATCAACTCTTCCCAAAAGTTTGAGCATTTGGGCAAATGGAAATGAATGGTTATACATAAGCACAGCAAAAGAGGGAAAATATTTACTACTTCACTTTCAGGATAAAAGAGACAACTCTACCTTTCAAAACATGAATAGATAACATCCTGTACAAATTGCAATAAGAACAATCAAATTAACAATCAATTGATCAAAATTACAATTGAAACTTCAATTCAAGTTCAGTAGAACTAATAAATCACCTTGCTGGAACCTACAGAACTGGGTCATCCTGACTATGAGAAGAGTCTTAGTATCAGGTAAAATCGAAGAGAGGAAGAGAAAAGTAACAAGAACTGCAATCTCAAACTGAACTTTATAGCAACTAACTCCTTATAGCAAGCATTTAACTCCAAATAGCACGTGATTTTTTTGTTATTAGAAAAGTGATCCAATAGATCTAATACACCGGTGAATACAGGAAGACATGGTGCAAGAGCAAACACATAAAACATTTGAAGGGAAATATAGCATCCTTGCCGTCAAACTCAACCCTTACTCTATCGCATTTCTCAATTTTGTATAGTTCTATAACCTTATATGTGCGCCTCTACCCACTCTCCAACTTCCAATAATCCCATCTAACAATCAACAGCAAAAATTCATAATGTCATTCTTCTTCGATAACATCAATTTATTCATTAACTATATTGATTCACAATCACCACTCAAATATTGTGTAGTCTATAATAAAGATTTTGCTACTACTCTCATGATTCTCCTCTACCAACTGGAGGCATCAATTTATCAATTTCCCATGTATCTCCCGCATCAACAACTTAGAATTAGCAGCAATCTGTTTGCTTTTACAAACAATATCTCCACACAATTCATGTCTAGGAAGTGGCCTCACTGTTCTTAATTGAAAAAGAGGATATCTTACAACATTACTACTATAAAACTCTCTGGCTGGATGGACATGCTTCCACCAGAAATCATGCAGTGCTATTTTCATTACATCCCAATACTCTGCATCACGATATAACCTGAATAGACTACTACCATTGGGAGTCCAAACATAAAAATCCATCCAATCCCTTCCTAGAATCTCCATTAAACCCTGAGCTTGAGGGATATAGTGATATGGAATTCGAGACCAAGGGAAAGCTTTACTTATGTCTCCATCAAAAAATGGACACTTTATCTCCAGTACTCCACGAGAAGGCAATCCATGCACTAGACTGTCAATTACACCATCTGGTGAAGCAGCAAGCCAGCTGTCTTCTGGGTGTGAATCATAGACCTGAAATTCAGGAAACAACACTGTATTTCCAGTTATCAGTTTGTATCTTTCAAGTGCTTCCTCCTCTTTGATATTGTTCCAACAGGTGGCAATGTTTCCAGAGAAAGGTTTGATAGCACCAATCTTCTGTAACCACAGCTGGACCCTTTGCCGACGGCGAAACCCAATAGCAGCAGCAAAAGTGCTAGCTGTCAATTTGTTTCTCCTAAGTGTTTGCCAGGTTTTAAACGGATGTTGAAGGCAGCTAGCCTGAAGGAGTGAAAAAGTTTCAACAGATGTGTATTTTGACATGCCACCAAGTGAGTGCAATTTTCTAGAAGGTTTTTTGAAGCTCGGCTATTGGTATTAGTTTCTCTAATAGCCAGCACAGAAGCATTACTACTAAAGTTTCTTTTATTACTTAGACATGCAACAAGTGCATCCACATAACAGCAACTTTGGTGCCTGAAACATTGCAGCCAAACATGAACTTTAGATATAAGCTAGGCAACAACTGAATAGGTAACTGGTATTTAAGAGAACAATAGTGTACATGGCAATGGTAAGTTTCCTATAAACACTGAAAATGTATATGGTTTCATTCCCAGTTAGCAAAGAACTAGTAGTAGAAAGCTCAACATTGAAATTCTTAAATTCAAAACAGCTTTCCAAATGAAAGTTCAGAGGAATTCTAAAGTATGTGATGATTGTGGCATTTCATTAAACATGATGACACAAGGACTCACAAACCCACAGAAACGGCACAGACCTAAACCATGAAGAACATTGAAGAGGTGTTGATGTGAGAAAGAAAGAGGTGCAAGATAGGTTTTACCAAAAGTGATGAAGTTGACAGTGGATATGGTGTCCTGAATGAATTATGATGGCGAAGGACACAGAGAAAGAGAGACCTGGGGAAACTTCCTGGTGTTGCAAACCAGTCAGATATATGACGTACAAATTAATTATTTGTTTTACTGTTTTTTTAATATTTTGAGGTACGAATAAATTTACTTGATTTCAAAACTAAATGGACTGCATTCTCAACTTAAGAAAAACCCCAATATTCAGCTACATACAGCTAACAGAGAACAAAGCGGGGGTCTCTGAAAAAAACTAAATATTCCAATGATACAGTTAATCTGTATGAGAAGTATGAACCAACAGAAACAACGTAAACCGAATAGGCTTTCAAAAAGGCCATTAACTGGAGTTCAGGCCGATAACAATTAATGTGTTTGAACAACACACAAGAATTGACTCTACCTTAGAAATCATGGTGAAACCATGAAAAAGTAGAAGGAACTATTTGTTGCTTCAACTTGACCATGAAAATTGATTTATTTTTTTTCTCACCAAGAATCTATTCCCAAACAACACAAAATCCAGTGCAACTCAGTTTCAGTAAATATCCCTAACTAACTTCAATTGACTCAGGAAATCATTGAACTCAATTCTCTTAGACACAATCTCTTCAAACCAAAATGCTTGAAGTTCCAACATATTTTAAGTACGTGCAGAGGTAAACACTCAGCGGGAGAGCTAAGAAAGAGTCAAATCAAACACCACACAATCAGCACAATAACGATGGAAAATTTTCAAAGGGAACAAACATTATGTAACATTTCAATCCAAGTTCAAGTTCCCATCCCCTTTCAGGGTATTTTCCGTCCTAACCTAAAATCATACACGATTCAGAAAACTATAAATGCGCGACAAAAATTTTGACGTAACAAAAGAAAACGTTTAAAGTAAAACTCACAGTGATTCAGTCTTCAATCCTCAAATCCTTCAGCTAGAAGCTTCGGAGAAAGTCGAGAATAGAGTTCTGAGAAAAGCGGGTAAAGATTGAGACTAGGTTATGGCAAAATATAGGAGTGTGAAGGGAAACGTACAATTACAATAGTAACCCTCTGAATCACGTTAGGGATTAAAACGCGATTCACTCACACAGTAGGGTCCAGGAACTTGAGGCCCACGTTATTACTTCCCATTAAAAATAGATACAAATTATTTCCTCCAATTAACACATTTTTAATATACCAATATTATTTTTATTTTAAAATTTATTTATGAAATAATTTTTTTCTTCCCCACTCAAAAATATATCTATTATATATATG
>Ga0123340_1004211_pt1 | contig 13606 bp, 3 predicted proteins | sample SirMexnodulemix_FD_89961 | JGI IMG/M metagenome (GOLD analysis project Ga0123340, IMG submission 89961) | Root nodule microbial communities of legume samples collected from Mexico - Siratro Mexico nodule mix | ecosystem: Host-associated > Plants > Roots > Nodule | place: Mexico: Nepantla... | reverse complement strand
TCTTAAAGTTAATTATCCTAAGTTTTGTTATTTTTTGAAGAAAAATAAACAAATAAAAAATAACTGAATAAAAGTAAAAAAAGAAGGTAAGAAAAGAAAAAAATGTTTTTACTTTAACAAATCTCACTTGAGAGACATAATCATACCGAAATTTACTAAAATAATAGACTAATGTTTAAGAGATTTAAAATAACTCTTGTAACATCGTTTAAGCCATCAAACTTTGATTACAACAAGTAAATATTATCTTGTTATTTAAACTTTATTATCATGTAAGTAAGAAAAAGTAATTTTCATTGAAATATTTTGAACAAAAACACATTGTCTAGACAAAATTTTTCCCTCAACTTGACTTCAATGTCATGTAAGAAAGTAACTTGGACATTCAATCTTCCCTTAAACAATGTATTTATTCTTAATAAATAAGTAAAAACCTTGTAAGAAATGATAGTTTATGAAATTATAAATAAGAATATAATGAGATATAAATGAGTATATTTTTAAAATTTGATATAAGTTTTCTTTTTCTTCCATTATAAAAGTAGTATCAAGTAATGTGTGTAGAAATAAGAGATACACATTAAAAGCGCTCTAATTTAGTTTTATTTTAATTGAAACTGAAACTGATCTAATTCCATAAAAGAGGTGAAGGTGAAGGGAAAAGACTCTTAATTTTAAATTGGGTTTGAAATTTGTTTTAAACTTTAATTGCATTAATTTTAATTGGGTGATGACAATGTATAAATTTATTTATATTAATTTTTAATTAAAATTAGGTTTGATATGAATATATTCCCCAGAAGGTGAATAGTTGGTGTAAGAGGCAATTTGGAAACAAAAAATATGATCACCATTTTAACTATCTTGGTGACCGAGGTGGTGTATTTAGTTGAGGTCATGTATAGGCAGACATGATATACATTACATGGTTGAGATGTCATGGGCCGAGATGATACCAAGTCATTGTCCAGTGCCATATATGACCGAGATGTACAAAGATAGAGAGGTAGTCGACCGATAACTTATACCAAGACTAGAGGTAGTTAGCATGAACATTCTCAAATGTTCTTCACACTATGTCTAATACACCTAATCATGATAATCAACCATTTTAAACCTATTCGTGCTATTGTAATTAACCTAGAAAGTCGTGATAATCCAAGCCAGTTATGAACAATGTATGTGCTTGCCTATAAATACCAAAGCACCATATGATGAAATGTACACTTTTACCAAGCTTTCAAACTCTCTAAATAAGCTTTCAAACTTTTTAAGTACCTCCTATTCACCACAAGTCAAATACAATAACCATCATCTTGTCGAATCAAGATCAACTACATGAAGATCGACACCTTCAGATCAAGTGTTAGAACCTCCATTGGAAGATGAGACCGAGTCCTCTTCTAAAGATCGAGACCAAATCCACCTCACTTCGCAACTCAAAGTCAAAAACTAAAAACCAATCATACAATATAAAAAGACTCTTTTTTAAGTTCCCTACAAGAATATCTATAATTCTTTATTGATCTAAACATTTAATAGAGATATGCAAGATTATCTTTATTGACTTTTTAATATATTAAACTATTATAAATAGATTTTAATATATTTATTTATTTTGATGCTTGGATTATGAAAATATTCTATAATTATAATTTTAAGAATGGATTAAAATCACCTGTTTTTTTTTTCCTTTTTTTCTCTGATAAATTTTTTTATATTGTTAATATTAGAACTGATTAAGTTTATTTAAAATAATAATAATAATTTGGAGATAAATATTGATATATTAAATGTTTAGTGTGATGTTTAGTACTAAAAAATTTATTAAATATATGACTTAATAAATATTTTTAAACTTTATTGAAAATAAATGGCTATAAAACAATATTAGAATTATGTTAAAAAAAATATTATGAAAAAATATTTTAAATAGTTGTATTTATTTTATTCTTTTGTTCACATACTGTTTATAACAACAGAAAACATACATTACTAATAATTCTATATGTATCATAATCTTACTTATCTTTATTGACTATAACGAGACGAGTTATATTTATGAAATAATACCATCAACTACTTCTAAATAAATTCAAAAAAATATTAAAGTCGTCCCATAACCCTAATTCAACTTGAAAAAAAAAAAAATACAAAGTCACACTTGAAATCACAATATCTCAAATTCAACTTACCTATTCACGTAAAAAAGTAAATTTTAAACAAAATGACACTGTTTTGGTGCTTTATCTATAATTTAGTATTACGTTCGGCTGCATTATTTGTATGACGTCTGCGCCATATTTTTCTTGCAATTTGGGTCTGATGTATCTTGAATTTATTAATTTATTATTTTCGTATGTATTGTATTACCATTGTTTAAAAATATTTGTATAGTGTATAGTCATCTATCTGAATTGAAAAAACTATCTTTTCCCTTCTTAATATTGTAATATTTTGTTCTTCCCTTAAAAAATGGTTATATTTCTAACAGCACAAGGTTTAGTTTAGGTACCACCTTGCGCCAAGCAAAATCAATTAGTTCAATGTTGAGAAGTATTTATTTAACTTTTACGTTCTTTAATAGCATTAATAAGACCGTATTATAATAGATTTTAAGAAAAAAAATGAAAAAATATAATATTTTGGTAAAATAAGTTAACTTGAGCGTAGCAATGGAAAGAATTTGAAAAATATACTTTTTCTTACAAGGCAAAAATGTTGGAAATGATTTTATAGGACCATTAGCTTCAATTATTACTACTCGGTTGATCATGATCTTCTTTCGTTTCTTAGTTTCATTTTATATTTCGGTTTTGATTTAGTTTTGTTTTGGTTGTAAGTCTCACTTAGAAAGTAGAATATTCACAATCATTCCGACACTTAAATAAGTATAAATGTTTAAAAATAAACAATTAAAAAAAATCATTCAAAAGTGTTTTTTTATGTAGAATATCTTCCTATTTATACTAGTTTGTATGGACTTATATAGGTACAAATTTCTGCGAAAAGGCCTAAATAAATTTTAATTACAATTTTAGAATGTGTTTAAACCTAATACAACTATTTAATCATGCTTAATTATTTAGAGGGGCACATGCGAGTCAAGTGTGTCAGAATCACAGTATCATCGATCTCGTTTCCTTGGAGATAGGTTGACTAAGATGTTTTCGGTCCTATATATTACATTACTCGTACGTAATCTTTAAAAATATTAGTACTTATTGTTATAAAAATAATAAAATATACCACTTTAATATTGAAATAAAATCATTTTTGTTAATTATCTAAAAATATTTAATTTTATTATTTTTAATTTGAGGCATTTTCCTCAAAATCAAGTATTATAAAATTCAAACTAAACAAAATCTGAATAAATTTATAATGACATCATTTGACCTCGATAGACAGTAAAAGTACTGGGAGCAGAAACAAAAAAAATGTAACTTCACCACTAGCTCCTTTCTTCCACACAATCATATAACTTCTTTACGCTTAACTGTCCAAAAGAAAGGATAATGTTTCCTTCAATTTCCAAAATGACATCTTCATAGAGCTTCGAATTTGGAACCATGCGAACCATTATTTGTGAAAGGAAATGAATAAAATAAATTAAAATAATTGTTGAAAAGAAGCAATGATTAATTTAAAATAATTGCTTGGTGTCATAGTCAAGCTTTAAAATTAATGTAGGGGTGGTATTTAATAGTCGACGGAGAAGATGGTGAAAATACAAATATATTATGTGGACAGATCTCTTCGAACGGTTTCTGTAGTTGAATTTAAATAGAAAAAAGTGAAGGAATAAGGAAACTGAAATTTATGTATGTTGTGTGAGTAGCTAGGGATGAGTGGCTACAAATTGTTCCTCGAATTGAAGTCGTTATCCATTTCAGTTATTAAAGTGCTGGCCGGCAAAATAAATAAATTAGAAATATTGATTATAATTAATAAAATTGGTGGATTGGTTTGTTTGGGTCTAAACAAATGAGTTAGTTGAATAGAGATGAGCTATGGGTGGCCCTTAAAAGCTATGGTAGGGCGTTGTCTAAGATGTGATGACCATGAATGAGCACAGCTTAAGCTTATGAAAAGTGCTTTGGCTTTTAAATATTGGGCCACGTCACCTACTGTTTGCACTTCAACGCCATTCTTTTTCACGGAGACATGTTCTTTATTACACTAATGTTAATATTTTATCCCTTTTGTACTGAGAATGGTTCATTAATGTTTTCAAGCTTTGCACCTAGGATTTCCAATACCGAGATGTGGCAAAAGGTGGGCTCCTTCTGAAAAGAGAAGGAGAAACTTCTCTTAAATTCCAGATTTTGTGTTGTGGGTTATTGCTATATACGCGGAATTTCATTTTATAATGTACGAAGTTTTTTTTAATTTATTCTAGTATATTAAATAATTCTAAAACAGTAAATACCTCTTATACCAAATAAGAAGTATAAAGTACTCGGTATAAGAATGATAGGCATGTTTGCGGGGAGACGATTTATGAAGGAGACACTGACCACGAGTCTTCAAACCTGGATTTGAGATCCTTGTTTCGTATTCAGTATTAACGTGAGTGATAGAGACAATGGTGCTGTCAACTCCTTTTCTCTATGCCATGCTGTTGCCTAATCTTTACTCTACCCTTCATTACCATCACCTTCACATTAAATTCAACGTAGAAGCAATTTTGATAACGTAAGGGAAGCAACAAGACAATTACGGGACTCGATTATCGATGATTTTGTTTATTAAGTGAGATGTTCCCTAAAAGTAAATTTCTTCAAACTAGTCTAATTGTATTTAAAGGAATTTCTTATATAAGCTTTTAAGGGATTTTTTTCACTGAGTTTGAGTGTATCGATCGTCGGTCTTTTATTCCAGTTGTCGGTGAAGATTTCAACTCTTTATTCAAAAAGAGATATTAGTCTTTTATGAAGTCGTGATGTTGTTTAAGTATTCTTAAAAAATCTTATATTGTAGTCTTAGACTTTCGGTCTTCGAGTAGCTGGATTTTGAATCTAAGCTAGATTGAGATGTTAGCCTTATTCCAACATAATCATAGGATTAGTAAGTCGGTCTTCTGCCAAAGACTCTTGGTTCTTGTCGGGACGAGTTAGGTTTTCGAAATTTGGACGAATTGGTGTTAGTGTGATATCGAGATTATGTCTTTTTCTCGTAATCGAAAATGTATATGCAAAAGATTTTATCTGTTACTTGATATTTTTGAAAGCTTGTGTTAAAGCCTATATTTCATCAAGTGATGTCCTAGTATTTATAGACAATTACATATATTAGTATTTATACACAGTTTATAAAGATTTCTCATTGGTTTTCTAAGTTTGCTCTCTCACATTTCTTTTCTCTTCATTCATTTTTCTCACTTTTTCTTAATTGCATTTGTTGTTTTCCGTTTTTCCTATGAATGCTGCGTTTTAATTTCTAATTCTTGTTTTATAATAATAATTTTTCTTACGAACTTTATAACTTTTATTTACAATTATTAACTCTCGATTTAAAAGCTGTAAATATGAACTGATGAGAGTGACATGTTCTATATCATTTAGAGAGTTCAAAAATGAATTCTTTGTATGTAAGAATGAAGACAAGTTCACGAAGTTTTATAAGAAAATAGTTCTAGGTTTCACGAGTTTAGATTTCATGTTTGTGGTTACTCTCTGATTTTTAATTTATATAATAGTTGAGGATTACAATTCGTGTCTTATTGCAGTTTCTTTCCTATCTTTTAAGTTTCTGCCCTTTATTGTAATTTATTATTATATGCACTTTTACTTTTCTGTAATTCACTTCTATTGCAAATTTATAGTTTAAGACTTTTACAATTATGAAATATCCTTATTTTTTAAATTGTTCATTAATATCTTGCCAACCTGATGATCTCTTTCATGTTATCAGACATTCTAAATTATAATCTAAATTCTAAATTTCTGTTTTTCTTAACTTTTAATCTTTCAACTAAAACTATAATATAAATTTCTTGTCTCATTTTTATTTATCAATTTCAGTTTACGATTTTATTTTAATAACATAATAATAATTTGCAAATAGCCATTGATAAATAGTTTTTAATTAGAAGTGTTAGTTGTATCAAATAAATAATTTTTTATTAGACTTTATAGGTGTTTAACGTGAAATAAAATGAATTTAGATTATTTTGTGTGTGTCGTTATAATTGGTTATTATTTTGGAATAATGTTGTTTTAAAGACGAGTTTCAGAGATAGTGTTTTGGAGCGGTGGTTGGTTATTGGGTGACAGTTCTCCGATGGAGTGGTGGTGTGTTTTTATTTGTGGTGAGGTGAAGTGATTCATGAGCCGTTTCAGTTTTAGGTAGCGGTCTGGTCTAGGTTTTCCCTTACTTGTTTTTCACCTTTCTTTTTCCCAAATAAAATCATCCCCTTTCACCGCTCTTTTGGTGTGAGACAATTCCACTTTGTGCACTCACTCATCTCTTTGTGGGATGTGATTTCTCCACACGATTTCTGCTCTGACTCCTCCCAGTGATGTTTAACCCTCAAACACTTTCCCACTTTTTAAAATACAAATTTTGAACAAAGTCAAAATTATCTTTTAGTCATGTAAGCAATTGTATCTCCTCATAGTCGGTCGCTGCCCAAACCATCGACTCTGATACCACTTGCTCGAAAAATCAAGGAGCAAACAGCGGGGAGATCAACAAGAATAAACACTTTCTCACTTTTTAAAATACAAATTATGAACAAAGACAAAAATACTTTTAGCTATGTAAGCAATTGTGTCACCTCTCAGTCGGTCGCTATCTAAACCATCGACTCTAATACCACTTACTAGAAAAATCAAGGGGTAAACGGCAGGAAGATCAACAAGAATGAGAAAAGAGCCTACCCACACAAAGAAATAATATCACCTTCAACTCAAAATGTATGACATTATGTTTGTGAGTCTTCTTCCTTATATATTGCTCAATTTTCTTATTTTTACTTAATATGAGATTTAGATTCACACTTAAATATCCAATAACAACTTAATTCAGCAAATTAGCTTTACAATTTGTTCTTATTTGAGACGAAGTCTAAAGAGTTTGTAATGCACTTTCACCTTTTGTAGAACATTAATCCTAGACTAGGTGTTTACATCGGATAAAACCGAAGCTAATAGAACGTAGAAGTACATGAAGGCAGGAGAAATTGATAGATGAACTGCAATTACTTCCTACTACTTCTTGTTGGTTGTGACAAATACGATCATGTGGTGGTAACTCCCTTGGTCTAGTAAAACTAAGTGTTGTGTTGTTAAACTAAAATTGTATGGAATTGGTTAGGAGTTGCATCGAAGTGTTGGAGGATCTGCGCTGAGAAAAAAGCGATTTTTGTCAGGACTAGTTGTTACAATCCTAGTTTAGTATGTTTTGCTTTTTTCAGTTTGATTTAGCTTTATTTGTAAGACTTTCTAGTAATACTATCTTACACTTTTTATGCATGTTTTTAAATACTAAATAAGAAAAAGAACATTTTTCACTCAAATATTTTCAATAAATTTCATGAGTGACAAACGAACTCCTATTTACCAAAATAATCATGCATGTAAAAGAAAATAACTATTAATATTTTTTTTTAAAATACAACTATCGATAAAGAAATCAATAGAATTATTAGAACCAATTATCATCACAACAAATATAAAAAAGTTTTATATATATACTTTTTAAAATGATTACCTAGTAAATATTCTTCAAATCAGTCTTAATATTATTACAAACAAAAAACAATCTTACAAACAATTTTTAACAATTTTTAACGAGAGAAGATTAAATATTAACATCATTGAAAACAGAGAAACAAGCACAATGAAAAAGATTCTTTATTGATTTTATTGTCAAACATACATTAAGAATTTATACAGTTAAATTCTAAACATCAATCAGGTTCTAGAACATTCTAAGGCAATGTTGTTCTGCAGAACCCTAATTTTGTTAGGCTTGGGCCTCTTAGACCTCTTCTTTCTTTGTTACCTCCACAAGCTGGAGGGTCAAATAAGTTTATCAGTCCCAACTTGGTTAGGAGAGTGCCAAAAAGTCATGGAGGAAGAGCTTTAGTAAAAAGGTCAGCCAATTGATTGGAAGATAAGATGAGAGGTAAGCGCATCAGGCTTGAGACTTTTCCCGAACCAAATGACAATCAATATCCAAATGTGTGGTTCGTTCATGAAAAACGGGATTGACAACAATGTATAGAGCTCTAATAACAAAGAAAGAAGAGGCCTAAGCCTAATAAAATTAGGATTCTGCAGAACAACATTGTCCTATAATGTTCTATTCTAGAACCTGATTGATGTTTAGGATTTAACTGTATAAATTCTTAATGTATGTTTGACAGTAAAATCAACAATAAATCTTTTTTACAAAATATTTATTGTGCTTGCTTCTCTATTTTTAATAAAAATTATTATTTATTTATATTTGACTTCTCATTAGAGAAAATAAACATAGACATTAAATTATTATCTACTTGTATTTTACTCTCGTCATCGTAGAAAGAGTAAAATTTCATTAGAGAAAGTAGTTAAATACAAGTTTAACCCTTTTATTTAGCCTACTTCATAAAAGAAGTATCTATATTTTTTTAATACTAGCATTATTACGTTATGTTACTAAGCAATATCGTTGTGCAAGAAAGAGACAAAATTGCTAGTACAAGAATATTAGACCTGAAAATTCTCAATCCATAAATTTTATGGGTAAAATTTGGGTTAGGACCAATTTCGGACCCTCCACTTTGACTGTTATAATAAAATGTATGTAACTTATAAATTGCTAATTTTTTTGTTCATGGAGAGAAGGATTCCTTCACCATCGAACGATTCCCTTTTTGTTAAAATTTCGAGAAAAAAAATCCCAATGTTAAGATTGGAGAAAAAAAAAAAACACAACAATTGTTATTTTAATTTTTGAAAGGACATTTCTTTTCAATACGTATAAAAAGGTATTCTTATCCATAAAATATAACAGCTTTAATTATTCCAAACTATAAGTTATACAAGAAATAACAGAAAAACTCAGTTCTGAAAAAAAAAAAATACCATTGTTTTAGGTACTTGAGTCCATTTAAATTTATGACATATAATATAATTTAAAATAACTGAAAATATAAGAGAATTTGAATGGAAAGTTGCTTATTTCTTTCTATCCCAAGTTGCCTCAATTACAAGGACGTGTGTGGCTATACCACTAGTGGACGGCGCATAAAGCAATTTTATAACCTAAAAATCGCAATAAACAAATCTCACATTATTCAATTGTAACATCACTTGTTAATCTCTTAAACTTTTTCTAATGCCACTTGAAAATTCGGCTACGGATCAAGTTTTTTGTTTCCAAAAAGTTCTTTTTTAAAAAACAAGAGTTGAATAAATAAAATCATGTTGTTGATATTCAAACTTCGTCACAACATTTTTTATTAATTATTTCTCAATTCGAAAACTCTCACTCATGAGAATCTGAGGCACATTAGAATATTATGATCCCCCATAGATAAAAAAAAAGTGTAATAATATATATTGATGGTTTAGTTTAAGAGAAGTACGGAAAAAATAAAATAATGAGACTGTTTAGTTGTAAAAGGAGCGAAACAAAATTAAATTACTAATAAAAATACGGTTTTATCTTTATGTTTACATTTCGGATTTATCTTATGGAATAATTATTTAGAATATAAAACCAATTGTATATAGAAGTATGATGGATTATATTATGACAATAAATGACATGAATTTAAATACCCCTTCCTAGTTTGCCTCTGTTTGAAATACCCCTTCCTTCCGCAAGATAATTGACCAATCCATACATTAATTTCATTCTCTCCAATCTTCTCTATTTTCTCACAGTCAAACACACCATTAAAGCTAGGATCACTAAATATAAGAGGAGGATAAGAAAATATTTATCGATTTTTTTTGAAATACTTGTTTTAGAAGTAATTTTAAAACTTTGCAAATTTTGGAAGAGAAATTAATTGTTGAATATTATAAGATTATTTTAGAATATGACTCCTCTTTTCTCCGTCTGTGTCCAGGTACTTTTTCTTTTTCGTGTTCATTTTCTGGATCTCGAAAAAGTAGGTTCTCTTCAGATCAAGACTGTTTCTTCTTCCACTTTCATGGTTTCCTCCTATACTCCCTAGTTTTGAAAATATTAAAAATATTCTTCTAAATTTATAATTATTTATATTTTAGATTATATAATCCAAAATATAATACACAATTCATAATATAAATATTATATTATAGATTACATAATTCAGAATATAAATATTAAATTCTAGAATTTTATATTCTGAATTATGTAGTTAAAAATATAACTATTGTATTTTAAATTGTGTATTGTATTCTAAATTATATATTGTATTATAGATTTTACAATTTAAAATATAATTTTTGTATTTTAAATTATACCATCTGAAATAACTTTGAATGAAGAGGGGAGTAACTAGATTTTTTTTTCGTTAGAAGTAAAATAGTAATTCACTTCTTTTATGGGAGTGCAGGAGGAAACCTGGAGGTGCAGGAAAAAATTGTCTTAGATCAAATTTGAGTACAAAATTGAGGCATGCACATTAGAAGATACAAAAAGTTTTTCACACAAAGGAATTGTAATTGGCAACTGCTTCCTGCACCCCTCTTATTTTTAAAATACCAATCTTATCTTTGGAGGTATAAAAATAGTTTTTGGAAAAACGAATTTTGAAAGTGTAAAAATGATTTATGAAATTAGCATTCCAGAATAAATAAATTTTGGGATGTAAAATCAATCCGGAATACTGTTTTTGGAAATTCAATTTGAATTTCGAAATCTTTTTTTCAGAAACTCCATTCCAGAAATATGTTTCGAAAACATATTTTGTAATTGTTTTTTTAATTCAATGCCTACACCATCACAGCTCAACTGTCTAACAACAACAAACACCCTTTAACCAAGTCAAACCTTACTCATCAAAATCCAACCCAAATCACTCGTATATCAAATCTAAATCAAATGAAAATCAAATTTCAAAACTTACAATGAGATGAGGATCAAATAGGACGTGAACCAAGCACCAAAGACAATGCAACACTACTTCTGAAGATCGATAACACCAACTTTGACAAATCAAGCGACTGTTCCAAAACCTTTTTATATTAACTCAAAGGAACAGTTCTGTCTTTTCTTCTCAGTGATGGAATGTGGGAAGTAATTAATGGGATACAAGAAATAATTATCATTATAATTTTCAGAGGCCATGTTAGTGTTAGCCCCAATAAAAGAAGGATACAGTGGTTATTTGAGAAACATTTATTATAGAAACTACACTTTCGTTTTTAAATTTATCATACCATTATTTTATTCAATAGGCGAGAGACTCATTTTTTTATTCTATGATAAGGTGATAAGATGGAGAGTCCTCCAAATAATGCTTTTTAGTTTTATTTCGTTCAAATTTTTCAAAATTTGCTTGTAAAACAATTATTTGAATTAAATCTACCACATATATGATTTCATCAACTTATAGCATGTTTGGTACACAAGAATTTTCATTTTCATAAATAATCATAAATATATAATCTTTATATATATATAAAAGCATAATGAATTATGAGAATAAATATATCACCATATTTGTATTTAATTTATATTTTTTTTATATACAAAATAGAATTCTTAATTTTTATTAAATATATTCTATCCCGTTTGAGTCGAGAGGTGAGTTTTAGGCTCATAATAAGATTATGAAGTGCAGAAAGTAGTCTACTTATGATGTAAAAATGGAATGAACATTTGTCCTTCATTAAATTGGGTCACATTCCAATTTAGGGGTCAAGTACAAGGATTAAAAATCACAGCCCAAGCAAACTCACTCTCTCTACTATCCATGATGTTTTTGTTAGATAGTTAAGATTTAATATTTAATTATTAAAAAGAACTAAATTTCTCTTAAATTTGATACCGAAATACATGGATCAAAAGATATAAATGCAAGGCAATGGAGTACTGGAAAACAACTTCTATATAGGTTAAGCAAGAGAGAAAAAAATACTTCAGTGGCTAGAAAAAATTAGCACTTACTGTGGGATATGTAAAATTTTCCTACTCCCATTTTGAGAGGAAAACCTAGAGAGAAAACCTGAGAGAAGACTTTGAGAGAGAAACCCAAAAAAAAAAGCTTGAGCGAAACACTTCTAAGATAAATTCTTAGAAGATGAAAAATAATAAACAACCTACACCTAATGAAGGAAATGGGGTTGCAATGACCTTTCAATAAATAAATTATGGAAACCATGACTGAGTTGCAATCAAATAAAGAAGAGCTAAGAAAATGGTTGGAAGACAAAAAAGAACTAAAAGAAATTTACACTTAACAAGATATGCTGAAGAGAAGAAGCCCACAAGATCAAATGAAAGAAGCTTTAAAAGCTTATGAAGAATTGCAAAAAGCTAATGAAGAACTAGAACAAATATTGAAGGGAGGAACCATCAATCCAAATTCAGGAGTCTTGCTAATCTTTAACTTTTCATACTAAAAATCATAACGGAGGATTCCGAGACACATTTTAAGATTTTCGAAGCACAATGCTAATCTCGAAAGATTAATAAATCTTTGTTTTTTTTTTTTGAGATATTCAAATTTGAGATTAAAAAGTTATTTACAACTTTGTTGATTTATTTTAATTTTTTAGAAACTTGTATGCTAATTTGCAATTATACAGGACATTCAGACAAGTCTTGTATGGATCCGTCTATTACAACATACATTCTCACCAACATTATTTTCTATTATGGTTTTTTAATCTATACTATATGACTATAATCAACATAGAAAATGATAGAAAATTGTATAATATACATTCTTTTGGATTTTCTATCATGAGTCTTTATAATCACCACAAAAACTAGATTTAGTAAGTTGGCTTTAAAATTAAAACAGAATATTTATTTCAAATGTTATAAAAAATTGTGATTATTTTGTACACCAAATTACTTCTTTTAAAATTGTAATCATTTATTATTTTAATTTTTTTAATGTTATTTAGTTTCTAAATTATGAAAATATATAACATTAATATTTTGAAACGAAAGTTGTTTGTTATTTTAGTTAATTAAATTTTATTAATTTAATAATTACATTTTACAATTATCAGTCATTTTTTAACTTTTAATTTTATATGTTAGTTATAATCACAACCAAGATAGAAAATATTATTTTTTATATTGGTTGATACTTTTTATACTGGTTATGATATTACTCAATATATAAATAATATTTTTTATATTGGTTATGTCGGCTATGCCTTCAATCAAAATAAATATTAATGTTTTCTATATTGATTGAGCCATAATTAATATAAAAATTGAAAAAAAATGGTAGAATTTGACGTTTTTTTTAAGGTTTTCTATGATGAGTATGTAATTGATATATAAAGTTAATTTTCTATAACAATATTTTAAGTAATGTAGAAAGTTTAAACTTCTACATTACTTGTTTTTTTTTTTTTTTTTATTGTTATATATTTTAATTTTTTTTTTTTTTTTTTTTTTTTTTTTTTTTTTTTTTTTTTTTATTTTTTTTTCTTTTTCT
>Ga0123340_1004208_pt1 | contig 13610 bp, 10 predicted proteins | sample SirMexnodulemix_FD_89961 | JGI IMG/M metagenome (GOLD analysis project Ga0123340, IMG submission 89961) | Root nodule microbial communities of legume samples collected from Mexico - Siratro Mexico nodule mix | ecosystem: Host-associated > Plants > Roots > Nodule | place: Mexico: Nepantla... | reverse complement strand
GTAATAGGGAGGTGAGTTTATTTTTAAAAATATAACAAATATGGTTATTATTTTATTTAATATTTAATCAATGCCAGTAGCTATTTTAAAATTAGAGGGGTGTGAGTGTTATTTAATACTACTTTAATAGGGAAAGTGTAATTTGTAGGGATATGTTTTTATGAGTCTTAGGAAAGAATATTTAAAGGTTAAATAAAGAATGTAGACAAAAGTAAGACTACAAAAACTAGAGGATGATAAAGGGTAATATGGACTAGGGGTGTGGATTATTCAACAAGGGAAAGTTTGATCATAATAAATGTGATGTGTCATATAATGCTAATTAGTATTTATCGTCATATGTTTCTGTAATTAAATTTTTCTTTAAAATTATTAGGGAAGGACAAAGAATAGATTTTAGTCTAAAACATATAAAAACTTAAGTTTTGAAATAAATAAATTGTTTAAATTTAAGGATAGAGTTTATATTCTAAAAAATGTAGATATAAAGATTATCTTTTGGAGAAAGATAAAAGAGTAAGCTTACTTTGCACATTACGATGTATTATGAGTTTGAATCTTTCTAACAATCTTATAAAGAGGGATGTTGTTCGGTTTGTAGTAACTTGTGTAACCTTTTAAAGAACTAAAATAAAACATTAAAGACTAAGTGATAAGAATAGAAGTGAGATAAAATTATTTTGAATTTTGTTACCTATTTGACACTAACTGTGAGAGGGCTTTACATTATTTAGATTATACTATATTCACCGATAAAGAGAGACCACATTTCACTATTTAGTTTGTTAATATCAGCGAGAAATTTGACTTACTTGTATATTAAAGAGGTAGTCAAATTGTTATATCTTTGAACATTATATCAAAGATCAATATTCACTTCTAGATTTATTTTATAGCCTTGTAGAAATTCAATTCAACTCTTATCCTCAAACAAATAGACACTCTGGGAGATTAAATAATCAACTATATTTATATTTTAAGTTTAGTTTTAAAGTTTTAAATAGAAAAATAAATTATTTTGTTTATTATTTTGATTCACATCCTCCAAAACTATTTTCTCTTACTTTTTTTAATAGAAGTTCAAGTAGCTTTTCTTCTTATCTTTCTCTTGTGCTTTCAAAATAATTTAAACAAAATTAAGACATGCAATAAAAACATATTTTTAGGTGAGTATTTTTTTTTTCTTCCTCATCTTTTCCTCCGCTGTAAAATCATTAACATAAAACAATTTTGTGGCATAAAAGGTAAGAAAATTAAATTATCAAAATTTTTACATCTATACATCAACAAGTTGAGGGGAAGTAATAAAAACATTATAACTTATATTAAATTACCATGCTATATTTCTTGAATTTAAATAACAAATCATTTCATATATCTGAAGTTGTAGCCACTCATTTGAGAGATTTATAAACAAAATTATTTATCTAGTTTTATATCTTTTTATTATGAGAGAGGGTTACTGCATAAATATATGTTATTTTGTTGGGAAAATTTAAAAGTAAATATACGAGAGTTTCTCCTCTACCTTAAGCCCAAGTAACAGCTATATTACAAAAATAAAAACTGAGACAAACTCACATAAAAAAAGATATCACCTTCAACCAAAAACTTAAAATCTTAAGGTATTATATTTGTAAACCTTTAAAACATTTCCAATATAGAAATTAGACTCCCAAGCATATCTAACATATTTAAATATTTATTATCTAATACGTAACATATTTAAATATTTGTTTATCTAATTATCATCAACATGTTGTTTATACGAAGACAATCTCGCGGGATATTAAAAAATATATATCTTTTCGTCCTTCAGCAAATGAAATGAACAGATTTTGCAGCGCCTTGTACCGAACATGACTTTTACGAAGTCCCGTGGTTAATGGTCACAGTGTGACCCACTGTTCCTTTTCTTTCACTGTCATTTCCTTATGTTCACAAAAACATTGCCCCCTCTAATGTCCCTTCAACTCCTTTCTCTACACCACTCTTCTCTTTAATCTTCATTCTTTATCTATCTAATGTACTATCCACAATCTATTTGCGCCGCCAAACTATTCGACACCATATAACCCCTTGTTATATCGTCATTTTTGGCTTTCACACTTGTGATACACTTCGGAAAATCTGTAACAGGACATTTTAACTTATGTTAGAAAGGTGTTTCTGTTCTTGTTTTGTGATCACCTCTTAAAATGTATCGCAATTTGTTAATTCATTTACACAAGTGGAACAATTAAAGTGGCAATTGTGCTTTTCGGGTATGTATGCAATGACATGAGAGGATGAAAAGGACGTGAAGGAAGTTTGGTTTGGTGGTATTGACCTAACATCTACAACTATACACCTCACGTAACCACACAATCCAACCTGCCATTATTTTTCTCTCTTTCTCTTCTTGGAAATTAGATTTCAATCTAACTCACCCTTCAATGTTAGTTCATAAAGTTGGATACTTTATACACTATTTTAGTCATATACCATACTATCTCAATACAGAAAAAGATTGGATATTTCAAACATAAAGTTTAAAAGAATATGCATTTATCGGTAGTCTGGTAACAATGACTAGATAGGCAGAACAGCAATTAGAAAAATGGAGTATGATAATATCTCTCTTTTATTATATTTAATTTGTCACACTAACTATAGTAACACTTGAAGCTGTTAACCAATGGCAATGGCGCCCTCAACTCCCTCTAGTGGCTCTGGTAAGAAGGTTAGAAAGCCTTATACTATCACCAAGTCTAGGGAGAGCTGGTCTGAGGAGGAGCATGACAAGTTTCTCGAAGCTCTTCAACTGTGAGTTCGTATTCTTAACCATAATGCTGCTTCACTTCACAAATTATTCACTTGTCTGTATTCTAGATTGAGTTATTTTGATTATTTTCAACTTTTTAATAGAAAGGGTACATGACTTAACAAAATCTTTGGTCGTTTTGCTGTTCAGTTCTTTTTTAGTCTTTGAGCGATGTATCAAAGACAATCTGATATTGAATTGCTGACTTTTTTTTTAATATTTTTTTGATGTTCAGATTTGACAGAGATTGGAAGAAAATTGAGGATTTTGTTGGTTCAAAAACAGTTATTCAGGTTAGGAAGCAGTTCTTCAGCTATGTTTTCATGATTTGTATCTTCTGTTATGCTATTATATGTAGCTCTCAGTCTCAATATGTGCTTTCTTCAGATTAGAAGTCATGCTCAGAAGTACTTTCTGAAAGTTCAGAAGAACGGAACAGCAGCACATGTTCCTCCTCCTCGTCCTAAGCGTAAAGCTGCTCATCCTTACCCCCAAAAGACATCCAAAAATGGTTTGCTTCTATTTCACACTATCATGTTCTGTTCCTTAAAATCATAGCATGCACATTCCTAACATGCTGGTTTCTGGTTTGGCAGTTTTGGTGCCATTGCCAGCTTCCCTGGCATATGTTTCTTCCACTAGTACCCCTCCACCCGGGTATGCCACATGGGATGAAAATTTCTTGCTTATGAATTCTGTATCCAACAAATCAGTGCCTTATCAGGATGAACTCACCAATCTTCATGGAGATGAAGGCATGCATGCTTTTTTCTTATTCTTTCATATTTTTGGTTCAATTGTTTGTTTGAGATGAAGAGTATCTGCAATGGATGTACTAAATGGAACTTTCCACCACTTATTCATGTTTTATGACGTCACTGATTCAGCTGATATTGGATCAAAGGGGGTGACAATAATTGGCAACAGCTGTCTTAGTGATGTTGGGAACTCTACAAAGTTGTCTGCTACGAAGATGCCAAAACAAGGGAAACAGACTCAGGTGCTTCATGGTAATGATCTTACATCCCTTGATATTTGTTCATCATATAGTTCCATAGTTAAATTAATAGCCGGTGGTGATTGTCTCATTTTGGTCAAATTTCTCAGGTTTACCAGATTTTGCTGAAGTTTATAGTTTCATTGGAAGTATTTTTGATCCAAACACAAAAGGCCATGCCGAGAAGCTGAAGGAAATGGATCCTATAAATTTTGAAACTGTGAGTAGAATAAAACTTTTCAATATCATCATTCAATTATGTGACATGCAGCGAAAGTGGAAAAATCATTTCGAGTGCTATAACAAATATGCATTTCCTATTTTGTCAAGTTTAGATTAAAGAACCTTGTTTCCTCCATTTCAATCGGTAATCTTCGTTAACATTATAAGGCATGTCAAAAGTTTTGTTAAAATTGAGAGTTACCTGTCCTTGAACTTTTGCATGAACCACAAGGTAGAGCTACATTCACATTAAGGAGGGTAACTTCCTAATCACGTTCACAGGGATAAATAATGCACTGGTTGCTTTTTATTATCTCTTTTAGTTACGATCTAGTACAGCATTGTTCTTTTTTTTTTTTCTGTGAACAGTTCAACTTTAAAAGTACAAAACAGACTTCCATTTCTAAAACTTGCTTCAAATTTCATTAAGGGAGAGGTTCCAATTTCTTTCATAACAGATTGACCCCTCTTGTTCCGCAACACATATCCCCTCTCTTCCCTTTGTTTGAGTGTGTAAAAAAAACTAAATGAGGCGAAAAATGGACTAATGAGTATGCAAATAGAAACTTATTTTTATTATCTGTTGACTAAGAATTGGCTTACATATTTGTTGTTCTGCAGGTTTTGTTGCTAATGAAAAACCTCACTCTCAACTTGTCTAGTCCTGACTTTGTGCCCGTTGTAAGTTTCAAATTCAAATAAATCTTTTGTACCTCTGAGAATAAACTTATTCCCCATAATAGTTATTGCACAATTAAAAGTAATATAACGATATCTAATTTCTTGATAGTTGTGGCGATTATTGAATTCTAATAAATGAATGAACTTAGATGAAAGCTTTATGCACTTTGAATTTGAATGCCAAATTATACAAGTTGATTTTTATGGTTTTGTACAGAGGAATGCCATGTCATCATACGATGCCAACACGGATTTTCGGTAGAAATTGATGTCAAGAAATAGACAAACGATCTATCATGTCAAACAGCTCAACAAACATTAATTGAACTAGTGCGTGTTTTTTCCTCTCATGTTTTGTAGCTTTCCTTTTGTTTTCCATATCCCTTTGGATGGTAACATCTCCTATTCGAGTGATCAAATTTGGATGGAAGACTGAAGTTTTGCTCAACCAGCAGCAATGCATTCACTCATTGCGAAGCTTGTAAATGCAACAAAACCATCATCATCAGCCTTTGTAACCACAACCAGGAGAGTGAGGGTTAGAAATGCTGCAAGAAAAGGGTTACCAAGATTGCAATAGTTTGAATCTACTGATTGTAGTTTATGGGCTCCGCAATAGTTATCATCTGTACTTAATTACATTAAATTTGACAAGAAAGATACATTAACACTAAACACTAGTTTGACGGCGGTGCACGCTTTCACCTGTGAACACATGAAGAAGTGACCTATTGTTGAGAAAGAAAGCAACTCCTCTCTCTTCTCTCCGTGTTGCTTGTGCTTGTTCGACCAATCGCCATAACTTTACATTTCAGCCATCAAAATTACCATCCTTGACCATAAGGTGGTAAGACTATTCATTGCTTGGATTGTTGTTTTGATATACATGTGTTTATGTAAGAGAAAAACAATAATCTAGTACAATAATCATTGAGATTTGATCATAATCAATTAGGTCACCTCCCATAGTTGACTATACCAAACTTTTTTTTTCCTGGATATACGTTGTGAGTATTGTTTAACATATGAAAATATAGTTTAATATTTAAAACTAGGGTTTAAAACTTAATATTATTTTGTTTTATTCTTCCAAAAGTGTTTTGACAACTTGTGTTTGCGTAACGTTAAACAATGGTTTAATGTTTTAAATTAAGGATTGAAATTTTAAAGTAAGGTTCGATATTTTAAGTCATGGATTAAAATTTTAAATTAGGGGTTTATATTTTAAACTAAGAATTAAAACTTTAAAGTTTGGAGTTTTAATATTTTAAAGTATGGAGTAAAATTTTAAACTATTATTTAATATGTTAAATTTGGGATTGAAATTTTAAAGTAGAGGTTAGTATTTTAAAGTAGGATTTAATATTTTAAATTGGGATTAAAAATTTTAAAGTATGATTTAATATTTTAAATTAGAGATTAGAATTTTAAAGTAGGGTTAACATTTTAAACTAGGAATTTAATTTTTAAAGTAAGGTTTAATATTTTAAACTAGAGATTAAAATATGAAAGCAGGGTTTGATATTTTACTTTTATAGTGCCTAGGAAAGAAAGAGAATAAAATCTGGTAGAGGTTGTATTTGAATCTATAGAAAGGAGAACGAGATGAAAGTTGGAAACTCGATGAAAGGCGTAGAACAATAAATTGTACGCACAATAGAAGAGTTGAAGTGAGAAATACATTATCATATTTATTATGTTTTTCATACCACTAGTAAATAGATCCACCTTTTTTTTCAAATATTTTTTAAATCTAATAAATAAAATAATAAGAGTAATAAAATATAAATATAAAAAATAAAATAAAATAATATCATGATAAAAGTTTTTTTTTTCATTTATATTCATTTTTTCCAATCTAAATAACTATTATTTCACTCATTTCTTTTTATTTTTCCTTTTCGTTTTTCATCACCCTGTTCAAACACATTGCTAAAAGGGTCTGTAAAGAGTAAAAAAAGTTTGATCCGATAGTAATTAGAATAAACTCAATTAGCACAAACAAATATTTGCAAGTGGATCAATTCTTTCTGCACCTCTATAGAAAAAGTAAAATATCATTTATTTTTATTTTTTTATTCACACTTCCTTTCACCTTCATGTATCAATAAAAATAATTTTGTATCAAATTACATAATTCAGAATATAAAAATATTTTTAAATTTTGGACTGTGAAATTTAGATATAAAATAAAAGATGTTTTGATATTTGGAAGTATGGGGGTGCAGGAAGAATTGCCCTCCCAAGTGACGGGCCTGAGCAGGTCCAAGCAAAAAGAGGGCCTGTATATATATATAATCACGCTTCATTTTCTGCCTTTTCTTCTTACAGTATCCTAAACCCTAGTCTTGTGTGTGCCAACCTTCAGCAATGGCAGCAGCAGCAGCAAGGCCTCTCGTATCCGTTCAAACCCTAGAGGGCGATGCAGCCCCCACCGTCCCTCTTCCTGATGTCATGAAGGCTCCCATTCGCCCTGACATTGTCAATTTCGTCCACTCCAACATTTCTCGCAACAGCCGCCAGCCCTACGCCGTCAGCAAGCGCGCCGGCCACCAGACCTCCGCCGAGTCCTGGGGAACCGGCCGTGCCGTATCGCGTATCCCTCGTGTCCCCGGTGGCGGCACGCACCGCGCTGGCCAGGCTGCCTTCGGCAACATGTGCCGCGGCGGCCGTATGTTCGCGCCGACCAAGATCTGGCGCCGCTGGCACCGCAAGATCAACGTTCAGCAGAAACGCCACGCCGTGGTCTCCGCCATCGCCGCCTCCGCGATCCCCTCCCTGGTCCAGGCCCGCGGCCACCGCATCGAGTCTGTCCCTGAGCTCCCCCTCGTGGTCAGCGACAGCATCGAGAGCGTGGAGAAGTCAAAAGAAGCGGTGAAAATTCTTCAGAAGATCGGCGCGTTCCCCGACGCGGAGAAGGCGAAACTGAGTCACGGAATTCGTCCCGGTAAGGGGAAAATGAGGAACCGTAGGTACATTTCTCGCAAGGGTCCTCTTATCGTGTACGGATCCGAAGGGGCCAAAGCGGTTAAAGCGTTCAGGAACATTCCCGGTGTTGAGCTGGCAAATGTTGACAGGCTTAACCTTCTGAAGCTTGCACCCGGTGGCCACCTTGGGAGGTTCATTATTTGGACCAAGTCCGCGTTCGAGAAACTGGACTCCATTTATGGGTCTTTCGACAAGGTCTCCGAGAAGAAAAAGGGCTACCTGCTTCCCCGGCCCAAGATGGTTAACTCGGACTTGGCCCGCATCATTAATTCCGATGAGGTCCAGTCCGTGGTTAGGCCCATTAATAAGGAGGTTAAGCGCGCAACTCTGAAAAAGAACCCTCTCAAGAACCTCAATGTCATGTTGAAGCTGAATCCCTATGCTAAGACCGCTAAAAGGATGGCTCTTCTCGCTGAGAAGCAGCGCCTTGTGGCTAAGAAGGAAAAGCTTGATCAGAAGCGCAACATTGTTTCCAAGGTTAGTGAATTTATCATTTCCCAATTGGTCTTGAGTCTGCTGAATGTTAATTTTTATTAAATGAATGTGCATTGTGGTCATTGTTATTATTAGGGTTTATTTAGAAACAGAATTCGCATGTTGTCTCTCGTTTGTTATATGTGCAGTTTGTGAGCTGTCTAGGTTTTAGGTGAAGGCTTTTATTTTTTTTAGCCGGTTTTTAGGTTTATCATTTGAACATTAGTAATTGTTGTTGGTTTGAAATGACATTGGTCTTCGTGTTTCTTCTTAGGAGGAGGCTTCTGCTATCAGAGCTGCTGGAAAAGCGTGGTATCAAACAATGGTTTCAGACTCTGATTATACAGAGTTTGACAACTTCTCTAAATGGCTGGGTGTTTCCCAGTGAGCTCTTCTGAATTTTGATTAGTTTTTGCTTTTGTTACTTTCTTTTGATTTCATTTACAGTTTTGATACTGTAGTTATATCGTGCGAGTAAACAGTTTTATTGTCACTTTGATGCTGTTTAACACAAGTATGGTTTGCATAATTTTAGAATTTGATTATAAAAGTTGTTTGCTCATCTTTCATGTGCTTTGCTGGCATGTAATCGATATGTAACATCTGGATTGAAGTCTCTATCCTTTTCACATGAAATTTGAAATCCCATTTTCAACTAGTTGACACCCTTGTCGTTGGATCCTCTTTGGGGACAAACCAATTTAAAGATTTTATCCAGCTTAAGACATCTCAATCGACTGAGATTCCCCAAATTTTTCCTTGCCACGGTAATATGTGCAGATGACATTGAGCGATTTGAGAGAGTGGAAAGCGAGGGTGGTAAATTAAGTTTGTGAGGGATGCTGGGGTGAAATTGTAATGTTTTGTAGTAGAAAGAAAATTAAAATTAAATAGGATCATTTGTTGTATGTGATTGATAAATTATTCTTTTCTAATTAATGAAAAATTGTTGAAAGTAAATTTTTAAAACACAATTGATATTGAACTAAGACTGGAGCAATTATCAGAGATTTATTATTCTTATTGTTATTAGTGAAATTACTGAAAGTACATTTTTAATTTAATCATTTTATTTTATTATTTAAGTTTAAATTTAATTGATTGATTGAATGTTTTTATTATCTTACATATTAATTTTAAATTTGATATAATTTTTATACAAATGTAATTGATCTATTTTTATGTTTCTTTAAATTTAAGATATTACTTAGTAAATTTAGATTTAGAATGAAAATAATTTGAAATTATGTTTATAAAAAAATAGATGAGAGTATGATTAGTTGGTTGTGTATATAAAGGGAAAGTAATAATTCTATTTTTAAATAAAAAATGTGATTCAAGAGGGGAAAGTGTTTTGTTGAGCTTGATCAAAATCAACGGTATACGTGTCTTTCTCATAGCGATACCATCCCTGGCTTTCTCTCCTTTTGAAATGTTAATGGACAGAAACAGACACAGGCCTAGAGATGACATACTGATACGACGATCAGAGACGAACATGAAGAGTATAGATATTGCGACAGGTTTGAATCGTAAATGAGAGCAAAAATTATCAAGATCAGGAAATTCAAACACATTGTTGATAATCCTAATGAATGGAACAAGAGCCCTTTGATTTTAGATTTAGGGTTTAGAAATTGGGATAAAGGATGCTCTTCAAGTTTAACAATATCTACCAAAAAGTATAATAAATACTGCATTCACATACAGGAGGTACCATCCTTACCAACATTAAAATAAAGAAAGGTAAAATATAATTTTTTTCTATCTAAAATTTCTAATATTTATTTTTATTCTTCTAGTTTTCTTTTGTATATGGTAAGTCACGAATACTTAAATTGTGTTATGGTTAATGATGTTATGTTCATACACTTTCTTTAATTCCTAACTTCTTTTTAAATTGTGCTTGAGTCTAAGAGTTTTGGTTTGGTAGGGACATCTGATGATTTCCCTCTTGCAAATTTAGTATTTTTTTTTAGTATTCTCTTTCTTCTATATTATATAGAGTGGAATAGTGAAAATATACATAAACGTTGTGCAGGTTAGAATAATAGATTTTTGCATAATTTGAAATCTCCTTTCCCTTCAACAGCTGATGGTTTTCCTCTACCAAATTGCTTGGTAGGGTTTCCCATTCACTATTTGAAAACCTTCTCCACCATCTTAATAGCCTTCAATTTCAACTCTCCGAAAATAATACTCTTTACTCTACGGTACAACGAAGTTCATCCTTACTGTATTGCAAAATAAACCAATAAAAAAAATTACGAGCATCTATCAATTTAAGACTGCATGGATGCATTGTGTGGAAAAAGCTCTTTGGGAGGAGTATGAAAATATTTTTGAGGCATAGCATTCTGCACCCTCATATGGATCCAGCATCCCCATGAAAATTAAATTTTCAATTTTACTTTATCTTTTGTAAATATGTATTCCAGATTATGCATTGTGAAATTTATTTCTGGATTCATAAATATTATTCATACATTTCCAAATTCAAAAATACATTCCAAAATATATATTTTAGAATGTATTAGTATATTATGTATTATGCATAATGAAATATATTAATATATTTTAGAATGTATTTTAAATTTGAAATATATTAATATATTCCGGATTTTTATATTCTGAAAAATATTTTCTAGATCTGAAAATACATACCCAAATGTTGCAATCTAGAAAATATTTTTCAAGAACAGGTTAGTTATTTCACTCCCTCATGGGGGTGCAGAATGCAATGCCCAAATTTGTTTTTATCCTTCTCTAAGAGCGCATATGCTTATATCTCTTGGTTGCATATATCTGCCATCTAAGTGTAGAAGCAATAGTTGCTTAATTAAGCACCATGTCTGTGTACTTTCAAAAATTAAAATTAATTAAAACTATAGAGTGATTGATTTGTACATATGGACAGTATAAGGGTTGGACTGGAGAGAGAAAAAAAATGCTTACAAAAGAGAATGTGGACATGGTGAGAGATTTTATATCACTTAACCTATGGACGACTGCTTCTTCCTGCACCTCCGTATCATCTTCCTGCACCTTCCTGTACTTCCATAGTCTAGACAAATTTACCATTTAACCCTTTTAAAAACATTTCATATCTCATTATATCCTTCACCACCCTTCACATCATTTCTTCCTCAACTTTGCCTGTACCCCGTTCCACCCTGTTCCAACGCCACTGCACCCCATTCAACGGCAGCTGCACCTCCTCCTCCACCTCCACCTCTACTGTCACTGCTTGTATCCCAGTTTGCCAGTGCAAATCTACATTGAGTACACCTTGATTGCTTGGTTGTTGGCTTGATTCTCCATCATTGTTCTCCATTCACGGTTCGTGAAAACCGTAACTCAAAAACTTCAACTTCTATCATTTTGGCACCCATTCAAGCAATTGAAAGGAAGGTAAGCATCATTGTAAGTTTAATTTTAGATTGTAGAGGTAGTTGTGGTAGATTGGTAGCGGAGGACGGCGGTGGTCGACTTTTTTTTCACTGTCAAACTGTTCTACGATTTGTAAAAACCGTAGGTAATTCAAATTTTCTCTTCTGCAGTTTGTACAAACTGTAGAACAGTAGAAATTTTTTTCTGTTCTGTGGTTTGTACAAGCCGTAGAAGAAAAAAAAAATTCTACTGTTCTACGGTTTGTACAAACCGCAGAAGAAAAAAAAATTTGCTACTGTTTTACAGTTTGTACAAATCGCAGAACAGAAAAATATGTTCTTACGACTTCTACAAACCGTAGACAAAAAAATGTTCTACGATTTGTAGAAGCCGTAAGCAGTAAAAAAAATGTAAATGCTTTTACAGTTCCTACAAACCGTAATGTCTATTACTTTTACGGTTTCTACAAACCGTAAAATTCTCTTATACACGGTTTGTACAAACCGTAAGCTCTTACGAATGTTAAAATAACTACAGTTTGTGTAATCCATAAGAGGCATAAATCTTGATTTTAAACTTACGGCTTACAGAATCCGTAAATATTAAACTTCTACAGTTTCTACAATCCGTGAAAATCAAAAAAAATGAATAACAGATACCTCGACGAAGACGACAGTGGTTGTTTTTCAGCCACAACCACCACCGACGACCATCCAAAGTACCTTCAACCCCCACTTCAACACTGTGGGAACCTCCCACCACCACTGCGACACCTTTCATCACTGTTCAGAAATGTACCGTACCCCTTTTATAGAAAACCTTCTTTTAGAGCAGCAGGAATAATTTTGTAATTTACACATGTCTATTATTGGAATTTTGAAAATTATGGATGTACAGGAAGATGTCTCTAAAATTTCTCTCATGACCTACAGAGACACAGGTGACACAGATTATGCATGACAAACTTTCCATACCACCCAAGATGCAAAAACCACAATCAAACCATTTTCCATGCCATCTGGGATGCTATTTTTTCAAAATTTTAGGTAATTAATTACATTAGTACTACACCTTCATTTTTTATCAGTGACACCCATAAATGGCTTAGTTTAAACCTTAATTCTCTAGGCCCTTTCTTTTAACTCCCGCCTATTGTGTTAGACCCAACAATGAATGCCACTAGGATATTAATAGGAGTTTGCTTTCTAATGCAGTAAACTACATGTTACAATTCCTTCTTTCTTCAAAGCCAAATCTATATTTTTTGGTTGTCAAAGGTATATTTGACATTCTTGAGCTGCATAATATAACTAGAAATTAATCTTGTGGACTTTCCCTAAAGAGGGTTGTTGCATAAATATTCATGTTGATGGTGCATCTGCCAGTTCCAATCCTGGTGTCATTTCTGGTGGAGAATAGCCAGAGGTAATTTTTTGTTTTTCAAAATCTAAACATTAAACAAAATGGGCAAAAGCTCAATAACTTTAAAATAAATTAATGATAAATATTCAAACAATTTACCACATCAAACATTCATATACTTCAAGACACTAAATCATTAGAGCTTTTGTTCTATACAGAAAAAGTTACTTTATCCATATATTGATCAAATTACTTTATCCAAAAACCTACCAGGATTGAGGCAACTAAAAACCTTTGGGTCCAGTTTCCTTCAAAACTTGGGATTTCTGAGCCATAGCGAGGCAGTACTGGGCGATATCTCTGAACTTGGGGACACTCCTAAGGTCCACCTTGGTTCCGTCCTTCAAGGTTATGATAACGTCACCCCACTCTCCGATGAAGCGTGGCACAACCTGCACGTCCTTTATCACGCTGTACCCGAAGTCACTGCGGTCCTCACCCGTCAGCCCCGATATCACCGTCACCCTCAGGTTGCTGAACCTGTAGCGCAGGTACATGGCGCGTGACACTGCCGCTAGGGTTAGGGGGAGCCAGAAGAGCGTAAATCCCAGAAATAGGTTTGCTACGAGGTCGCCATAGTGGGCACCGCCGTCGAAGAATATGGTTTCGCCGGAGGCGGGGGAAGTGGTGGGG
>Ga0123340_1004205_pt1 | contig 13613 bp, 12 predicted proteins | sample SirMexnodulemix_FD_89961 | JGI IMG/M metagenome (GOLD analysis project Ga0123340, IMG submission 89961) | Root nodule microbial communities of legume samples collected from Mexico - Siratro Mexico nodule mix | ecosystem: Host-associated > Plants > Roots > Nodule | place: Mexico: Nepantla... | reverse complement strand
ATGTAAAGTAATTCATGACAAAATTTCAATATATTCAATTTAAAATATAATTTTTTTGAATATTTAATAAAATATTGATTGAAAATAATCAAATTTAAGAATGTGCTTAAGACTTGATTAAATTTTAATTCTATTAAGGAAACAGAGGATTTAGAAACAATAAAGATTGGTTTTAATTTCAAATTTTAATTAAGTAATACACGGATCTTTTATTTATTTTTTTATTTTTTATCAATCCTTATAATTTCACTGTTTTACATAATTCCTGGTTCTTCTAACCCACTGAGCACAAAGACTGACGGCGTAACTCTACTTTTCCTTCTCACTTCCCAATCTCTTCTCTTCGATTTTGGCGCCTTCGAGCCAATTCTGAATGTGTCGCTTCTTCTTCATACTCGCTGTTTCTGCTCTCTGATTCCATCCTTTCTCCATTATTCTCAGCGTCGTCGTTGTTGAAAAATTGATACCATGGTTAGTTTGCTTTTTCGTTTATTTATTTTCCCTCTTTTATTTTCCACTTGGTTTTTCCCACCTTTTTGTTTCTGCACTCATTGATATTTTTATTACTCTTCGGCATTGAAAAATTGCCTTTGTGAATGTGTAGTTGCTGCGTGATACAATTCCTTCAAATATTTTTCTTTTGAGTTTTTTTTTCTTTTTTTTTTCGGGAAAATAGTTAATGTTACCCCACTTTTGTTATTTTTTTTTTGTGGGGGGAGGTGGGGGGCTTGGGAGAGAGATAATGAACGAAATAACAAAGGAAGAGATTGAAAGAGATGGGTGTGACAATTGATTTATGAAAAATGCAGAGAGGATTTGGAAGAAAAATGGTGTGGAAAGTGATGGAAGAAGTGAATATGTGATATAGTTTTATTTTTACTAATTCTTGTTTTTTTTTTTTTAGACTCTTTTAACATTTTGTTGTCGTTTCACAACTGTGGAGATCAATTTGATATATTTGTAGAATTAGCACTGTGCTTTGTGATATGTAATGGTTAGTTTGTTAGTTATGTAGATATTGATAAATTGTACATTGTTAAATGAGCCCAATGTTTTTAGGATTCACTGCTGTTAAATAGCCATTATAGCCAAATCCTTGGATCACCATTGCTAATGTGGTTGGGGCATGCATCCTGCATCTCTTGTCATCTCTATTCAAGTGAAATTTTGAATTAAAATCTTTTATGCATTTTATTTTTGTTTGCGTACAACATAAATTTTAATACATGTGTAAGTGATATATATTTTATGTGTCAACCGCTATGAGACTTCTTCTATTTGTCCATAACGCTGTCTGCTATATGATATAGTGGATTATGAAAATTATTGGCTTTCTGCCATTTTTCATAATCCACAATTCATAACATTGCTAAGATGTAAGGCTGATATAAAGATTTGTCTCATCCTTGGTTGCGTGGGCATAGCAGTAGCGCTTGTTTTGGACAGTATGAGATAAATGTTGGAGGTTGAATATTTAAATTGCTTTTAATAAAAAAAGACTAAGTAGGTTTGTGCTTGGTGATTGTTGTTTTCCTTGTAAAAGTGGCCTTTCATAACACTATGAGGAAGAGGATTACTAGGCTGTGTGTAGTCGAACATATTAAGAGTTTTAGTTTCATAGCACCTGTTCTATTTGCAACATTTTTTAATTTGTCCGTTTTTGTTATGAAGCATTTTAAATTCGTTAGAGTTTTCACAAAATCTGGATGCCATATCAGCCATATCTAGAGTTTTAGATGCATGGCAGATTAGTCAGGGAGTAGCATTTTGTTTGGAAAGTTGAATGGTGTGATGTCTAGTTAGAAGTTATATTTGGTTTGGCTTAGGATGATTATATTTTCTTAATTGTGATATGCACTATAGTGCTGAATTTTTGAACCAGTTGTCTAGGATGTATGAGAGGTTAGAAACATGTATAATGTTCGGTAGTTAACATTGATAAGCCTGCACAAAATGTTTTCTATCTGGATGGAAATAGTGAAGCGATTGTGCCACCACATGTTTCATTTAATAAAATTTATGGAGCACCAAATTTTGCTGAAGTGGTATATAAATGAACATGCTGGTACAAGTAACTTAATTTTGCATTATCAAGTTGGGACCCAATTATGGTTATTGTGATAATATTTCATTTTCAACCTTTTTTTTTTTTCTTATTAAAACTGAATGTTTTTCAAAATTGTGATTTGGTTGAGAGTTCAACGTTCTTTTTGATTTAGTCTGGTTGAGCTGTTGGATTGCTCAAATGGTTCAATGACTTGATCCTGATTGCAAGCAACTCCAGGTGATAGTGTAACTAGTGTGGTCAGTCTGGCTACTAAACCTGTGGTGGCCTAAGAATGTTTCTGTGTCTCTTCTTCAACCTTCTTAATTTCATACTTGAATGCTTTAGCAATATCAATTTATGCGCTGCTTTATGTTTGAATGTTTATTTACAGAATGGGAGGTTTCTAAATGGACATAACTGGAATGATATATCATTTAGAGATTGCAGTCAGAGCCAGTTCTACTACCATCATCAAGTTCCTCATCATGGTTGGGATTCCTTCTATGCTGGTGGTACATATGTACCGTATCATGGTTGGGATTTCCGCTCTGCTGGTGGTACCTATGTGCCTCATCATATCTCTGAATCTACTATTTCTGCAGTAGGACCATTACACCGGCCACAACCAAAGGCATATTGTAAAATTTGTAAGGTTAAGCTGTCTAGTTACAAAAATTTGGAAGAACATAACCGTGGAAAGAAACATCAAAGAATGTTAAAGCCACGCGAGGATACAGAGACTCTAAGAATAGCAAATGGGAAGATTCCAAATTCTCAAGTGGATTTGGCAGTTCAACCTAAGAAAATTCTTAAATCTGGGGAAAATGGATGTAAAGAAAAAAAAGTGATTTCTGAAGCTACTGTTTCCAAGCACAAGAATAAAGGAGTTACTTCTGAAGTTCCGGATGAAGGGAAACCTAGGGATAACACTAGGGTACAGGGTGGGGTTACATCGGAAGTTCCAGCCGAAGGCAAACCCAGGGATAACACTAGGGTACAGGGTGCTGTTACATCGGAAGTTCCAGTCGAAGGGAAACCCAGGGATAACACAAATGCACGGGGTCATAATTTCAAGCGTAAGATTAGTGGAGCCAAAACTGGTAAATACATGAAGACAAATGATGGGGTAAGAAGGCCCATGGAAGCATCAAAACTTGATATCAATTCTCCGTCAGCTTATGTGGAATCTCCTGTCCAATTACCTGCATTAGCAACGCATCCAACTGCAACATCCCATACAGTGGCCCCATCACCTGTAGTAGGATCAAGTTTCAAATTTGTATATCAGCATATCTTAGCCTTTCAAACACAAGTATTGGCAGGCAAAGAATATCATGATATTCCAAATCCTACTGTAGAAACAAGAAATCATCCACATGCCGCTTCCTATTCAAACATTAACCCCCAACCTGAAGTTGTGAGTTCTGATTCTGCAGCGAAAGGGATAAAACCATCAAAAATGGGATACTGTAAAATTTGTGAGGTCCACCTACCACCCCCTGGCAAAATGAAGGAATTGGAATTACATAACAAAGGAAAGAGACATCAAAGAATGTTGAGACATGGAAGAGAGTTGAAACAACAGCAGATATTAGGGAGTCAAAAAAGTTCAAATGAGCAGATTTCAAATTCTCATAAGAATTTAGTAGTTCAACAGAAAACTGAAAAAAATGGGGACCCACTAAAAATGAGTTCTGAGGCTAGTATGTCGGAGCACAAAAATTACCTGCAGAAAGGTATGGGGCTGACCTCAGAATTTGCAGCAAAAGGACCTGAAATGAAACCTACAGATAACAGTGGTGGTCACAGTCATGGTTTCAACCATAAGAGCAGAAGAGCCGAAACAGGTAAATACATGAAGAATGATGAGGTGAGAAGACCTGTGGAATCATCAAAACTCAATATCAATTCCCAATTAAAATCTGTAGAATCTCCTGTACAAAACTCAATACCTGCTTTAGCACCGCTGCCTGGGCCTATTGCATCTCACATAATTGCACCAACACTTGTGGTGGAATCAAGTCTTGAGCCACAAATTCAACACATTTCATCATCACAGACACCTGTATCAGAGGGCAATGAACATTATGAGATTGAAAATCCGAATGTAGAAGCGACTGATCAGCCACATGGCCCTGCAGATTCTAATATTAACATCCAAACTGAAGATATGGGTTCTGATTCTGCCGCAATGGCAATGGCACCATCAGTAGGATTTATGACATCTCAGGTATTTGCTCCATCTCTGGCAGTGGCATCTAATTGTGAACCTCAAATTCAACATGTTTTCAAGACATGTGTGTTAGAAGAAAACAAAAAACATCATGAGATTCAGAATCCCACTTTGAAAACAAATTATCAGCCACCAACATCAGCGAGATCAAGTTCTGAACTCCAAATTCAACATGTTTTACATATTGAAACAGAATCTCAGTTATCAGAAGGCACAACTGATCCTGGGAGTCAAAATTGCACTGAGAAAAACAATCAGCTGCTGCCATCAGTTCTAGCAGAGTTCAATTCCCCTTCATGTTGTGGTGCTGACGCCCACTCTGCAGATGGATGTTCCAATCATGAACAAGAGATGGATATTATCACCCGTCCGTCAGGGTCAGGGACCACTCAGCGGTCTCAGGTTCTTCTCATTTTCTATTTTTATGTGATGCTAACAAATAATAGTTTGCTCAAGAGATTTCGTTACAAAATTGCTATAAATTTATTGTTTGGTGTTAGTGAACTAATTTTGAGCATTACTATTACCGTAACAGGATGGTTATGCATAACCTACCCATTATGATATATTTAGACTTGTCAAAATGATCAAATCTGTAATTCTAATAGTTAATAGTTTTTTCTTGATTAACCATTTTAAATATGATTTTTTGTGTACAGATAGTGTCTCATATTGATAAAAGGACATAAACCACAAATCTTTTTATCATGTTCTTTAGCAAGAACAATGGTGCACCAGATGTGGCAAGTTTTATGACTCTTGTCTGATCATCATTTTGAGATAATCTTTTTTGTTAACACAAAACCTACTAGTTTTTGCTTGCATACATTTGTTACAGTAATATTTGGACGAATGTGTTTCTTTTCAGATTTACACTTGCTTTTATAAATATCACTGAAGTAAAATTCTGTACAATTTTTGTTGCAGTTGGCTGTTTGTCTTAAATGTGGTGATGTAGGCTTTCGAGAGACACTTGTCTTTTGCAAGAAGTGTCAGGTTTATGCTGTTCATAGGTACTTCTATTTGTACTTGCTTAAATGTACTTTTAGCAGTTTTCATCACCGGGCTTGACTCAGATGCTGTGACTTATAATGTGCCCATGCCAAGGGTACATTCTTAAAAAATTTTTGTCAATAGTAAGGAGGGAGTACACCCATTTTAGGTGCCGAATCCATAGAATATTGAAGTGATACAATGCATGGTATATGTATCTTGAACCTGTGTCAAAATGCATGTGGTATATTGTAAGATACAATTGTATTAATACCATGAACTTCCTTTCAAGCCCCATAATTTGATGAACTATGAAGTTATAGTTTCACGTTCTTAAATGCATATATATTGAAATTATACTTGTCAACTCCCTTTTCAGGTATTGTTTAGATGGGCCTGTAATTTTTACCGGTGATGTTAATTGGTTTTGCGATTGTGAGACGGAGGTAGTAGAGACATCTGCAAAAAATGTCTCTCTAAACTCGGCAAATATTTCATCTCAAAATAGCAGAGAGGGAGTGAAGAACAAGCAAGGGCCACAAAATATTGAAGCTAAAACATCGGTGCTGTTATCTGACAATCATAGTTTGTCTCATCATGGGCTGTCTCAATGCAGTGACACCGCTGAAAAGGAAAAGTTTGGGAAAGAGTGTCAAGCAGCTCCCAAAGATGAAGCTAATACTGAGGACTCTATGATTGTGACTGTTCCACATCCTATTGCAGATCCAGTCTGGAGGTAAGAAATTTGTTTTCTTCCTTAGAAGCGGATAATTTTTCTAGCTTGTATGACAAACCGTTCTTTAAAGTTAAATTCTGGCCAACAGGGGAAATCTGTGCCTCTTCTACCCTAGTATTTGTACTGTCGTCGGGCTTATAGCTCGTATTTCCACTTTAGCATGCTCCAAAGTTCTGAAGGAGACAGAATTTTTCCCTGATGTGCTTTGCCCGGACTTGCTCTCAAGAACTGCGGTGTGGCCAATGTCTTTCGTGAATTGTGGTCCAAATGAGGATAGCGTTGCTCTTTATTTCTTTCCTGACACTGAAAGGTAATTTTAAAGATAAACTAACATGATCTCGTTCTTCTCTCTTTAATTCAGTATTAACTATTAAATCTGTCATGCTTTTACAGTGTTGAGACGTCCTATGACAAGCTGGTTGATCACATGATGTCCAGTGACCTCGCCATAAGAGCTGTGGTTGAAAATGCAGATCTTCTAATTTTTCCTTCTGCATTACTCCCTGTCCAATGCCGAAGTGAGTCACATTTATATTTGATAGAACTCTTTTCAATGGCACATTCCAAATTTATTGTTTGTAAAACGAAATTGTGTAGTGATTCGATTGAATTTCTTGTTTTACAGGATTTCACGAAAAGTACTACTTGTGGGGGGTCTTCAGAGCAAAAAAAACTTCACGCAATACAAATGATGCGGTGTGTGGTGAGGTTACTAATGGGCACAAGCCCTTAAACCTTCAGAAACAGAGTCAGCCAAGGACTTATGCTAGTTCATGTTCACTCAATCAGTAATTCAGGGTCTCTATATTATTGACGCGAATTAGTACATTTTGATAGTTAGTAACTGTTTATTTACTGTGTTTGATAAAACTGGCGTTTTAGAATTTAGTTATTAGCAGGGCGTTTCATGATAATTTATGGTCTGTAACAAAATGATAAGTAAGGATTGATGTATAAATTTTTAATTTTAGTACATAAATATATAATAAAAATAGTAGAATTAATTATATTTAAAATATCAAACATTATTATAATTATAAAAAATTAAAAAGACGTCTTATAATTATTATCTCATCAATCCATGTCATCTTTCATTATTAATACTCACTAATAGTAGGCAAAATAAAAATACAATAAGTGATGGTAAAAAATTGTTTCTTCCACCGTTTTGAGGTGCAAAATCATTATAATAACACTAATGTGAATATTTTTTCACAATATTTTAATAGATGAATTTGTTAAATCATTCAACATTTTGGGAACGTATTAATTTCAATTTTAAAAAAATTTCTTTCGACTGCTCACATTTAGCAATAATCTATAAGCGATTGATACATTTGGATAAAAATTTGCGCTTTTGTCAAACTCAGAATTTTTATAACATTTGAAACAGAATCAACACAAAAATTATGATTAAGGATTACAATCAATTAAAATAGGAATTTAGGAATTGAAAACATAATAACAAAAGCTTTATCTAAGGCATTATAAACAAGATTTGATAAACAACCACGGTCCAAAAAATGGGTGAAATTTTTATAGGATCACGAGACGTATGGAGGAACCTTGGTTGAGATATTCTCACTATTAATTTAGCAAAATAATCATCTCAATTTAAATTCCAAAAAAGTATAAATTTAAATTTAGTTGTAGTTCTTGTCTCTTTTGTAAGTAAATAAAAGAGAATTATTCTCAGTGTGTTCCAAGCAAATACAATTTGTCTCAGTAGTTAACATATTTTAATTGGTTTTGGGTTCAAATAATTATTTTATTTTATTACTCAAAGTATGTTATACATGTAATCAACTTAACCTCTTCAGACCTCTTCAAAGTATCTTGTTGGTTGGAGTTTAGATCTTCTTTGTTCACGAAATCGTTAGTGTATCTAAAACCAGTATTCAGGTTCAAAGATTATTTTTTTTTCCCTTAGTGCTCATGTAGCTTTCTCATATTGTTAGACCCATACACAATTTCAAAGTGAACAATTTGTTATATTATGCACAACCCTATTAGAAGTAAATTCAAACACGATGTAAATAAAATTTTCAAGATTTCAATTTTTTTTTCTCAAAATAGTTCTAAGTAAAGTGCTCAAAGTTCTATTTACAACCTTTGTTTGCGAATCATCTATTTACAACTTTTGTTTGCCCATCATCTATTTGGAGATAATCAACAATAAAATATAAAAGCTTGGTACTTAACTTATCTTATAATATCCTTCAAAAGTGACTAAAGGATTTTGTATCTTGATCACTCGGAGTACTTCTTAGTACATGAAATCTTATTACCTCCTTAAAAAACAGGTCAATTATATGACAAACATCATCAATATTTTTACAAAGAATAAAATGAGTCATTTTAAAATATCTATCAACAACCACAAAATAAAATCTTTCTCTCTTTGACTCCGTAAGAAACCCAATACAAAGTTTATTGAAATATCAAGCAAAAGACCATAGGCAAATGAGTATACAAACCATATGATCTCACTTTTCATTTGGCCTTGTTACAAGTAATGTAATTTTCACAAAATTTATGTACATCACATGAAGATAATAAAAATGTTCATGCATAGTGTCAAAGGTCCTTTGAACCCCAAAGTGTCCCATTATTACTAAAAGATCCCTAATGAAACATTTAAGTACACATTCTTTTCTTTTTTAAAGAAGTAATCATTGTACCTAAAATGCCCATTGGTGCTATAATTTGTGCAAGTAAGAAAAAATTCAGCAAATTCAGAATCATGTGGATAGTTTCTTTTAAAATTCAAGACCAAACAATTTTATTTCTAAGAATAGAAATCAATACATGTCGTATAGACAAAGCAACAATCACACTATTTCCTTTCCTTTTTTATGCTTTACGACATATGAAAATTGTTCTAGAAATTCAACACATTTGACATGTCTTTTATTTGATTTTATTTGACCTTTTAAATACTTTAAATACTCATGATTACTACGAATTACAAATTCTTAAGATAAAATATAGTGTTTCTAAGTTTGTAATGCTTCTCACTAAGGCATATAATTCTTTATTATTACAAGTGGGATAGTTTAAGGCCATTCCATTTAACTTTTTACTAAATAAACAATTGGATGACCTTCTTGCATCAAAATAATCCCTATATCCATATTATATGCATCACATTCAATTTCAAAAAGATCGTGCAAAGTTTGGTAATGCAAGAATAGGGACATTAGTCAATCCATGCTTAAGGGAAGTAAATGTTTTTTCTTGTTTTTCTTTCGATTAAAACCCAACATACTTTCTACAATCTCATTTAGGGGTGCTACCAAGATACTAAAATTATTTACAAATCTCTTATAGAAACTAGCTAATCGATGAAAGTTCCTAACCTCACTCAAATTTTTAGCATAGGCCATTCTTGGATAGCTTTCAATTTTTCATAATCTACTTGAACCCATTTGACACTTACCAAAAAAACGCATGAATGCAATTTGTTTAGGACAAAATGTGCATTTCTCATAATTAGCATACAACTTTTTCTTTCTAAGGACATTCAAAGCAACACACAAATGTTCAACATGCAATTTTAGACTAGTGCTATTGGTCAAGATATCATTAAAATATGTCACAATAAATTTGTCTAAAAGTTGTTACAAAAGATGATTCATTAATCTCACAAAAGTGCTTGGGGAATTAGTTAGCCCAAATGGCATCATAAGCCACTCTTACAATCCATTTTTTGTTTAAAAGATAGTTTTCCATTTATCCACCTCCTTTATCCTAATTTGATGGTAAGTCAATTTTTGAAAATATACAAACACCATATAATTCACCCAATAAATCATGTAACTTGGAAATAGGGTTCTTATACTAGATATGATGTTATTTAGTACCCTATAGTATTTGCACATTCTCCAAGAACCATTATTTTTAGGCACCAAAATGACTGGAACAACAAATGGGCTCATTCTTTCTTACACTCATCCTTTATTTATTATGCATTCATCCTTTATTCATGATTCTTCAACTTGAGTTTGAATCTCTTTTATCTTTTGAAGGTTACTTCTATAAGTTGGCCTATTTGACAAAGATGCTCACGAAAGAAGGTCAATGAAGTGTTCAATTCTCCTTGGAGATGGGAGTCCTCTAAATATTTCATTTTGAATCCTTGAACTCCTGTAATAGAGAATCAAACTAGGAGAAATATTAATTTGATTAGGAAATGATTGCTATAATTCTACACAATTTTTCACAATAAGATTTTTATAATTCTGCACAATTTTGTACAATATTTGTTATTTTGTACAGATTGATTAGTTTATTGCTTATGGATATAATTCATTCTTGAAAGATGTTCTGTTGCCCCTTGTTCTACTGATATGTATAAATGCCATGGGCCATTGGGAGTTTCTGGTGTTCACTATGGTCTCCAAAGATTGTTTGGCAATAACAATTAGTTTGAATGACACATATGTGAAGAACACTTAATCACTTCAAACATTTTATTTACCATTATCTATTATAGATATGCTTTCTTGTTCTCTCTTTTATCTATCTAATGTTCTGTTATCCGTTGCTATTGATTGTGGAGCATGAGCTTATCCGTTCTTGTGGAGTTTTGAGGCATTTGCTTTGCTTTGCGTCTATAAATACAGAAGAGTGGAACACTTACTTTCAAAACTACACTCTCAACTTCATTTCAAAAATTTTCTTCTGTGAAGAATTTGTTCTTCCTTGCAATACAAATAGATACTCTTATGCTTCTCAAGAAGTTCACCTCTCTCTTTCTCATAATCTCTGCCTCACTTTTATCAACATCTTTTTGCAGGTGGGTCTTTTAGGTCTTGGTTATAGTTTTTTTTGTGTAAAATAATTCAGGTTTAAATAGAGAAATGCTTACCTTCTCTATACTTAATAGTTCTTCACAAATTTACTTTATTCTCCACAGTTAAAAAAAACTATATATTTTTAGTAATTACATGTTACTAAAATAAAAGATCTATGAGCACAAATTTTTTCTTTTACCAAGACAAAACACTGCTAACATGTGTATCTAAACATATCTGAAGTTATTACGATAGCAATGATAAGTGGAAGAAACTAATATACAATGTGTATCTATCAGCTTGGGGTTTTGATTATATATAGTAAGACTAAGTGCATTGGCATGTGATTAACTTGACACAACTTTATTTATTGAAATTTAATTTTTTACTACTATATATTATGAATAGTGTATTCACACATACACGTTCATATAATATGAAATTATAAAGTCTTAAATTGTTCATATAATATGAAATTATAAAGTCTTAAATTGTTTGATGGCGTTATCATGGTTTGTGCTTAATGCATAGGTTGGACGATCCAAGACTATCAGGAACTTCACAAAAGATAAGATGTGAATGCAATTATAGAGGTATGTATGCATAATTAATATTGGAGATCCTACATCCATTAGAGATGAAGCATTTTTAATAGTTTATAACTAAGTGTGAATCTCACTTTACAATAATATTTTCAATTTGTTAAGAAACACCAAAGAAGAAATTGAATAAGAAAGAAGCAAGCTGCATCGAGACAGGGTTCTTAGGGGTCCTCCAACCCTATAATAATAATAACTTTTTTTGGACAGGAAAAAGTGATATTAGAAACACTTTAGAGATGCTCCAATCCTATTATAAGAAGAAAGTTTTCCAACATACGCAAATGCATGGGAATTTTGAACAACAAAGAATGATATAAATAGGAGCACTTTAGGATGCTCCGACCCTATCATAAGAAGAAAATTTTCCAAAACGTACAGAAATGCACGAGAATATAATAATAATAATAATAATTTTTTTTGAACAACAAAGAATGATATAAATAGGAGCACTTTAGGATGCTCCGATCCTATCACAAGAAGAAAATTTTCCAAAATGTACAGAAATGCACGAGAATATAAATATAATAATAATAATAATAATTTTTTTTTCACAACAAAGAATGATATAAATAGGAACACTTTAGGGGTATAAGAAGAAAATTTCCCAAAATGTACACAAATACACAAAAATATAATAATAATAATAATAATAATAATAATAATTTTTTTAACAGCAAAGAATGACATAAATAGGAACACTTTAGGGGTATTTCGACCCTATTACAAGAACAAGATTTCACAGAACGTACACAAATGCACGAGAGTATAATAATAATAATAATAATAATAATAATAATAATAATAATAATAATAATATTAATAACATTAACAACAACAATAATAATAACATGATAATAATAATAATAAGAACAATAATAATAATATTTATTATAATAATAATAATAATAAAAATAAAAATTGTAATGATGATAATAATAATAATAAAGTAATAATAGTAATAATAATATTAACAATAATAATATTAATATTAATAATTATAATTATAATCATAATATTAATAATACTTACATCTTCATAATAAGAATAATAATAATCATAGTATAATAGAAAAACTTCTCCCATAAGAATAATAATAATAATACTGATTCTTTTAATAACAAAGAATAATATAAATTAAAATACTTTAAAAGTATTCTAATCTTAGTATAAGAAGAAAATTTTCTACAACATACAAAAATATACGAGAATATAATAATAATAATTTTTAAATAATAAAAAATGATATAAATAAGAGTCCAACTAAAAAAAATTTATCCACGAAAATATTCATACGAAATTCCAAATAAAAAAATATAAACTTGGACAAATGGATGCTCTCATGCTTCTCAAGAAGTTTACAATTCTCTTTCTCATAATCTCTGCATCTTTTATCAACATCTTTGCGTGTAAAATAATTCAGGTTTAAAGAGAGAGATGCTTAGCTTCTCTATACTTAATAGTTCTTCATAAAATTACTTTATTCTCCACAGTTAAGAAAAAAAAAACTATATATTTTCAGTCATTACATGTTACTAAAATAAAATATTTATGAGCACAAATTCCTCTTTTGACAAAACAAAATGTTAGATTATTGTAAGCATTAGCTGCCATTAGCTGTAAAGGCTCAATAGTTGCTGTATTACATGTTAGTTGTAGGAGTAGTTGGAGAATGACCTGTAAAGGCTCCATGACAGGCTGTAGGAGTTTCACCATTGTTCTATAAATTAGAACTCTCTCATTGTAATTAAATACATTCAGAGATACAGATTTCTCTCTGTTTTCTCTCTTTAATTCTCTATTCTAATATGGTATCAAGAGCTTAGTTTTCTCTTAGGGATCTCTTTGAGCCCACATTGCCATCTTTGGCTATTCTCTTTATCATCACCAGAAAATTTACCGAAAAAATTTCGCCGGAAAACACGCCGGCGAAGACGACCGTCGCCGGAAAACTCGCCGGAGAAGACGACCGTCGCCGGAACATCTCGCCGGAGAAGACGACCGCCGTGTGCTGACGTGGCGCTGAGTCACTGCTGACGTGGACGCTGACTTAGACGCTGACGTGGCACGCTGACGTGTTAGTTGGCCGTTGACCGTTGACCAGTTGACCGTTGACCGTTGACCAGGTTGATTATACATTTTCTTTATCATAACTTATATGATGGAAAAAGTAGATGTTGCTAATCCTATTCCGGTGATTCTCAATGGT
>Ga0123340_1004203_pt1 | contig 13614 bp, 9 predicted proteins | sample SirMexnodulemix_FD_89961 | JGI IMG/M metagenome (GOLD analysis project Ga0123340, IMG submission 89961) | Root nodule microbial communities of legume samples collected from Mexico - Siratro Mexico nodule mix | ecosystem: Host-associated > Plants > Roots > Nodule | place: Mexico: Nepantla... | reverse complement strand
ATGATCGAAGATCCACTTCAGGATATGTATTTCTTAGTGGCGGTACAAGTATTTCTTGGTGTAGCAAGAAACAAAATTCAGTCTCTTTGTCAACTACAGAGGCAGAGTACAAAGCTGCTGCTCTTGCTGCTCAAGAATGCATTTGGCTTCAAAGACTTGCGAACTATTTATATCTTCCTATAACTAAGCCAACTACACTTTTTGGAGATAATCAAAGTGCTCTCAAGCTCACCAATAATCTAGTATTTCACGCAAGAACCAAGCATATTGAGATCGAGCATCATTTTATTAGAGAAAAGGTTCTTGACAACACCGTCAATGCGTTGGAAGTGAGAAGTGAGGAAAATATTGCCGACATTTTCACAAAGTTGCTTTCTAAGACTTCCTTTAAATTCCTTCGTGCGAAATTCGGGTTAATATCCAAAAAATCACTTTAAGGTGGAGTGTTGAAAATAAAGTTGATTTTTTGTTTTCTACAATATTCTAGAGTTGTCTATAATTAACAAGGTAGTTGAGGCAATTCTACAATATTATAGAGATGTCTAAAGTTAATAGAGTAGTTGAGAAGTCTACCATTAATAGGGTAGTTGGGAATGTTCAAATTAATTAGGAGTCTAGAACATTCCATGAGTACTATAAATAGAGCTAGTCATTTGTCATTTGTATCAAGCCATTTTGAGAAGTAAAAGTCTTCCAAAGTTTCTTTCCTCTTCTCTTGAATCATTTTCCTTTATTTTTGAGGTTATTCTTCTTTGGTTGTATTCTTCCATCCTTTGAGTGTTGTTCGGTCTTGGGCCAGCAGGCTTGTTCTCTTTTTTCTGCTGTTCTTTTATATTTTACAACAAGGACAAGTATGTGTTCAAATGGAATTTGAGTTCTTAACATTTTCACACTTCGCAATTGTTATCTTGGCAAACAAGACAATGTACAACATATTATTCATTTAATTGGGAGATAACAAGTTTACTGATAGAGACAGTTGATATTTATTTCTTCCTTATTTTTCAAGTTTTGCTCAATCTTGCAGCGCACTCTAGATATACAAAAAAGTTTAGGAATAACATATTCAGAGAACAAAATAAATATACACAACATTTTACGACATGAACTTAACCTATCTTCTCAATATTCATGCTCAATGTATGAATGGTTTGAGACTTGTTTAACTTCTACATATCTTAGATCAGGAAAGAAGATTGTTTTCAAATAGTGTATGTCAACACTCAATTGCTTAAGATACTCGAGACGCAGTGTCTCCACATTTAACTACTTCTCATCTACATCCATACTTTCCAGTTTTCCTCCACTTATCTTTAGCTCCTTCAGTCTCAACACATCTTTAACAATTCTCCAAAACTCTTTCCAGGAAAACATTCAAGATGCAACTTTCTCAAATCTAGAGACAAATGAATATTAGCAGACATTGGGTCAGAACCCCTCCAAGATATTTTCAGATAATCAAGTGCTACAAAATATTTCAAACATTCAAACTCCCTATCCCTCATCACGGCCTCCCTTCCTATATACCTGCTCAGTCGCCTTAGTTTTTCCAAATTTACAAGATCTGATATTCTGCAATGAGTCTTTTCAGGAGTACTTATTACAAATCCCTTCAGAACTTGGAGATTAGTGAGCTTATCGATCCCCTTTGGTATTCCCTCCAAAAGGTAACACTCGGACAAAATCAGATGTGTGAGGCTTTCCATTGATGAAATATCATTAGGAAGTGTTTCCAAATTATGGCAAGCTTTCAGATCAAGAATTTGTAGTCTTTCAAGTTGAGCAACGGAGGATGGAAGCTTGAATATTCATGATATCCCACGGAGACTAAGATATCTCCACTGCGTTAGATTTCCCAACTCTTTCAACAATTCTTCACTCCTAACTTCAATGTGATGCAAAAGTGAATCTTGCCAATTGAAGCACCTTTAAATACATTAAATTCTTTCTAAATTCAGTGCTCCATTTTAACCAAAATACGAATGATCTAGTGTAACTTTTTTTTGTTCAAGCCGTAACCCATTTTTTACAAATTCCCGATCAAAGAATTGTCTATAAAAAAATCCACAATGTTCTCGATTTTTGTTGAATACATATGATTCTAACAGATGAAGGACGGCAGGAAGAATTCGAAATTTATTGAGAATGGAAGACTTTCCGTTACAACAGCGTACAATCATATTAGATTCCAAAAGATCATGAATCACACCCTCGCACAATTCCTCTGCTGTTTCGTTCTCTCTATCTTTAACCAAACCCTCTCAGATTCACAAATTAATAGCATTTAGCGTTCTTAGGGAAAATTAGGAGAGAGAACAAGTAGCCGGTAAAATATAGTTTTTAAGGAAAATATAGTTGATACGGAGGGAAGCTAAATGATGACATCAATTTGCAGTTTTAGTATGATTTGAAGAAAGCAATATTGCACGACAAAAGTTTCACGTCATTCTTTGAATAGCTTCCACTTCAATCATCCCAAACAAAGTTGGATTCTTCATGCTTAGTTTATTTCCTTCAAAGAGAGAATTTATAATATATTCTATGCTTTGAAATCAAGGATTTCATCCGTGACTCATGAACACATTCGGCCAATCATTTATGATTTGGAGATTCTTTTCAAGCACTTGTTGGGTATGCTGTTTTCATAGAGATTTCAACGGGGACAAGGTCAGTGCTAACTTCTTTTTAAAATCTTTTATTGTTATATAATATTGTTTATATGTGTAACATAATTAAATATTTTTATTTATTATTTTATTCATATTATGAAATTAAAAATATAAATTTAGATTTTATTTTACGATTTATATATTTTATTTCTTATTTACTTATGGTAAATAGAAGATAATTGATTTTTAAGATTTTTTATAATTGTTATAATCGCACTAAAAATTTGTTTTTATTAAATATTTAAATTCATATTTAAAATTTAAAAAATAATTATAGATTTTTTCTTTTTGAGTTTTATTTCTCAATTTATGCAGCCTAACAGCAATTGTTGAAAACCACAATTATATGAGCCACAACTATCAATGTTAAAAAAGAATTTGAAGAGAAAAATAGTTAGAATACTACACCCTCTGGAGTTAGATCATCACTTGTGATCTGTGTTCATCAAAAACAAATTATTACAATTATCAATTGAAAATTTAATATAAACCCCGAGTTTGGATAGAGGATATTTTAATTTTTGAAACATTCAAATATATTTAATTGAATTTATTTTATTTTATATAAAGTTGAATTGGTTTGAATTCAAATTGAGTTAATCGAGATCCCGTTCACTCAAATTAGGGTAGAGCTTCTTCCTCCAGTTTCATAGGTTCTTCCTGTACCTCCATACCATTTTTGTTTTTCCAAATTGCCTATTTTGTAAAGACTCCTTTACCCTTATGAAGGTTATTATATATGTTTCGAAGAGTGAAATGGAGGTGGGTGAGGGATAGTGATGCTGCGGTGGCAAGGGTGGCCGCATGTTGTAGTGGCAATGGTGGTTGTGAGTGGAAGGTTGGAGCAGTGGTGGTTGTTGCGAGGTGGTGTCTTTGTCGGAGGTAAGTCTGGGTGGTGTGTGTTTTTTGTATTTCGGAATGCAGTTTTCGGAAGATCTCCGAAATTCTCTTTTCGGCAGTGTTTATGGGTTTGAATTTTTGACTTCTCGAAAGTAAAATTTGACTTCCGGAACAAATCATTCCAGAAGCTAAATTTTACATCCGTAATGTTTCCAAAATAGCCTACTCTGGAAGTCGCTCTTAGGATTATGGACGTAGAGGTGAAAGGGGAGAAATATATAGAGATGTATTATAAAAGGGTAAAAGAGGCAGTACAATCTTTAGGAAAGATAAGTTTTGGAAAAATTAAAAAGGCGTAATTACTACTTCTGGTTAAACTTAAATAACATCGTATATGATTGTTTAAAGTGAAGAGAATTTCCAAAATAAAAAAGGAGCCTCTATAATATGTGGATATATAAATTAACATGTATTGATGTGATAAAAAACGTATATTAACATCTTCATAAAAAAAAAAAGCTACTAATTTTAAAATAGAGCGAAAATAGAATGCAAAAAATTACGACGTTGTCAATGCAAAAAACTCTACTCTTTGATCAATGAAAAAAAAACGTGGTATATTTTGTCACCATGTCAAACTGTTGTACATTGTTAATGTATACTATATTTTCTCACATACTTGCACGTTAACTGATCAATTTTAATTATAATCAATATCAATTTAAAAGAAAAATTTTAAGATATTTTCAAAACAATAACAGCCTTAAAATTAAAAGACAAAAGCTAACAATGAATCAAATAATAAAAGTTTGACATTCTTTACAATTATCAAACTAAATGGCAATTTTATCTGTGATCCAGATTGTATTAACTACATTATCCCGAATCACATTTTAACCAAGGCTTGTTTATGGAGGAAGAAAACACGTCAATACCAAAACCTGTTAATTGCAAACCATTGGTGCATATTATTGTAGAATAGAAAGGGATGTCTTCATAGTAAGGTACATTCCTAAGTAAACAGTTAAATGCATTACTATGGAAATGTAAAATCTGGAGTAACACTTGGTAACAAACACATCTGCAAATGGAAACCCGGCATTTATGTAACATTTGAAAGCTCATATAAACTTTCTGACACTCCTAATAATGGTGTTTAAGAGCTCTCCAAAGCCAGAAATTAACCAAAAAACATTCAACAAAAGGGTCTCACAATTCCCTTATATTTTCATAGTGCATCCTAATACAAAGTATTCACACCTGCTTCACCAACAGTCACATCAACCTGTAGAAAACATGCATGCACAGAAATCAGTAACAGCATAATTTCAATTGTACTGCAGTGAACAAATAGGTAAGGTAAAAGAATTAGAGGTATGATATAACACCCGGCAACCTCTTGCTCCAATAAAGGGCAGTAGTAATAAACATTAATTATTAGGCGCAAAAGTACAATTAATAGTTAAATAAAAATTAGAAAATAAAAGCTCTTTTTCTTGGAAAATTAAAATTTGATTTTAGTTCTTCCAGAAAGTAAATTAGATTGAAAAGAGAAGAGACAGTGGATGTGTTACGAACTAAAAATTTTGACATCAACTTTTATTAGTGGAAATGGGAAAGATTAATTGCTCAGGAAATCTATTTACAGATATTCACATATAAAAATATATACATTTATTTTCACTTTTAAGATCACAACCCTTATCAAGAACGGTAATGGCCATTATAAACATGAAAATAAAAGTTTTCCTATTACTCACCACAGTTGTGAATACAATCAAGGTATTTACCACCAATCACCGGCAATATATTGCTTGATCAATGTGTGGCGGAATTTGTTTTATTTCAGTTCCAAGTTCTTGTTCAATTCTATATCTGGAAAAAATAAATGGAAATGCATGAGAAATCTTTACGAATTATGACTGAAAGTGACATCTAACAAATACTTACAAATTGAAGCGATCCTCATAGGTGATCAAATTCACCGCTAAACCTAGGTGCCCAAACCTCCCTGAACGACCAACCTACAAAACAGAACATCCATAAGAACACACAACCATGATCGCAGTAGGGAGAAACCAGAAATTGAGCATACCCTGTGTAGGTAGGTTTCTGAGTTCTTCGGAAAATCAAAATTAATAACAACATTGACTGCCTGGATGTCTATTCCCCTAGTGAAAAGATCTGTAAATGTTTCAGAACAAGCGAAACAGATGAGAAGTTATAGTTATAATTATTAGGGACAATAAATTAAAAAAAGTAAAAATCTAGCGAATGCCACCATGCAGATATATTTAACTAAGGGCATGTGGCATGAAATATTACTGAATACCACCAGCGCATCAATGAATCACACTAACCAAACAAATATACAGAGTATGCTATTATTCATCATCCATTCAAAACGGAATTCTGAAACAATATAATGAAAAACATTAAAAGTTGCATCTCTCGCTGGATAGGCATTGCGCAGCAATCAACAGAATAAAAAGAAAGACTCTATGCTCATTTATAGCAGGATGCTAAAGTGCCTGCAACGTACCAGTACAAACAAGATTTCTGCAGGCACCATTGCGGAAGTCATGAAATACTCTATTACGGTGGTCTTGCAACATCTTTGCATGAATATAGAAACACGAATACCCAAGTTCAGTGATTTTCTTGGCAAGAAGTTCAACCCGATTCACAGAATTGCAGAAAATGATTGATTGGTTTATTTGAAGCTGAAATAGACACTATTGTTAGTACTATATTCAAAGATAGCATATGGAAAATCTAGATACCTTGACATAGATTTACCTTAGAGAAAAGAGTATTTAGGCAGTGGACTTTCTGCCTCTCTTCCACAAATGCATAATATTGTGTAATACCTTTCAGAGTTAGCTCATCCATAAGGTTAATAACGTATGGCTTACGTAGATATCTATCTTTGAAGTCCTTAACAGTAACAGGAAATGTAGCAGAAAACATCAGAATTTGACGGGTTCCTGGAAGAAATTGAATCAGCTGTTCTATTGAAGGTTGGAACTCTGGGGAGAGAAGCTTATCAGCCTGACAGAAAATTATATAAAACCTCGTTGTTGTCATTTTTTTCAGTTTGATAAACAAAGAATTCATTATTGGTGCATAAATTACAGGTACAAAGAGGAAACAAAGAAACCTAAGAACAAGAAACATGACATATACCATGTCAATCTCTTCGTACATCACCATCCAGTAAACATTCTAACATTTCATTTCAACCAAATTCATCGGGTAAATGAAGAACGGTACCGAAGTCTCCAAAAAACAGAAACCTCTGATCAATACCAGTATGAATATCAGAGGAATTACTGTTAAAAGTTCCAGAGAATGAACATGTAAAGGAAACTAAGGAAAAGATAAATATTTATGTCATGAATCAGAGGCACAATAAAGAAAGCCATTGCTTCTGCTAACACCATGCAATCATTTCTTACCCTCATCTTCAATCCCTTTTGTAATGAATGCTATAAACAGTATCAATTACCTAATGTATCTCTATCAATTAGTAAATTACAAGAGAAATGTAACTACCTCATCCATAACAAGCATAGAGCAATCTTTCAGAATGCAAACACCCTTCTTTGCAAGATCTAATATTCTTCCTGGAGTTCCAACTAGCAGATGAACTGGTTGATATAAACGCATAATATCATCTTTCAGGCTGGTACCACCTGTTGTAACCATAACTTGAATTTTCAAATGTTTTCCAAGCTCTTTACACACTTGGGATGTTTGCAAAGCCAACTCTCGTGTTGGGACCAATATTACAACTGCATGAAAGAATAGAACAAAGGCAATGATCAAGACATAAGTGGAGTCTAAAATAATTCTCATTCAAAAATATATATAATAGACATTAAATAAACTACAAATAACATAATAAATGAATCATGCATCAACAACAAAGCCAAAGATATACTATTTTTAAACTTTGGCACCAAAATCTATTTGCACATGGACAAGACAACAAAAACTTTGTAGCCACATGTTAAACAACAATCAATATATACATACAAGGAGAAATTATAGGATATTCAGAAGACCATAGTACCTTCACATAATTTATACAGTCATCGAATATTTCTTATCCGCTATAAACCAATTTTGTTTAAAGAAATGTTCAAAAGTTATAGTTAAAATTAAGAGAAATTACTCAAAAATATTCTCGAAGAATTAGGGGCTGACTGTTTAAACTTTAAAAAAAATACTACCTCTAGCTTCAGAGAATAGCACTAAAACATTTAGTTTTAGATTTTTACAAACTGATTATAATTTTTTAAAAAATGTGGCTTCATAAAAGAAACACTTAAAAAAATCAGAGAGATGGGCAATTAATATCTTTCTGTAGTACGAACAAAATGCTGAAATAAGTTAAGGAAATTAAAATAACAATATTACATCAAGCTTGTTTAAGTGAATACTCAGAAATAATGTCACTAAATTAGTTGGACCTTCCCTATCAATAATCATAAATAACAGTTACTTCTCTCACCGCATATCTCAGTTTTAATAAGAAACACTGCTTAGTGAGGCCAACAAGCAGCCGGCTACAAGAAAGGCTAACAAACTGAGAACAATAAACATAATCATTTCAATTATATTCTGAGAATTCTGTAAAATACTTTATGTAAGTAGAGGTCAAACCTTGAATAACATTATTATCCTGATCAATTTTTTCCAATGCAGGAATACAAAATGCAGCTGTTTTGCCTGTTCCATTTTTAGCCCTAGCAAGAATGTCACTACCAGTAAGAGCAATCGGAATGCTTTCCTCTTGGATAGGAGATGGCCTTTCAAAACCCTTCTCGTATATTCCCATAAGCAGCTCACGCTTCAAAAAGTAATCCTCAAATTCATTGCCTTTAGTTGCTGTCACATCCTGAGAAAAACAAAGAATAAAGCTCAAGACTAACAGAAATGCTAGAATATAAAGTTAATAGTATTTAATCACATAAAATAAAAATTTTAAACAAATAACTCATGGATGATAACATCTAATTAAACCTTCAAATGGATATAAAATTATAAGATTATCAAGTAAAAATATAACCACACTGATACATCTAGCATTTAATTTAGCAATAAAATTCAATTTCATCAAACAAAAATAAACCTCCTGACAAAAGTAAATGATACTGAACTGGTTATAACTTACAAGGAGTAGAATAAGAGTACATTCCCTATATCTCTACAATTTTAACAGTGTGTGATTATGCTCGAGATTCAGAATCTAATTCCAAATAACTGAAAAAACGTCAATCTCAAATGCCTAAATAATAGCATATATGGTACTAAATAAGACATTGATCAACAAAATGCCAGCTATCACCTATGTAGAGAATCAGCTCAACAAAAAATTCCAATATATTAACTAAAATTATCAACTCACAAATAAATGAAAATAAAATAGTATGGAATTAGAAACATCACATATAAGGTGTACCTCCCCAAGAATCTCTGAAACAAAACACACGACTAAAGCATAATGCATATTTCATACAATCAACAACTTCAATCACGAGATTAATTGTTTTCAATTTTCAGAACCATACCTCTGTTTTGTAGCGTGTATCAGGAGCAGGGATATTTAGTCTTGCCTTCCAATCTTGTGAACTAACAAATGAAATCAATTGAGGATAAAATTAGAACAATTATCTCCTTAGGCAAGAACCAGTATAAACTAGTTTTGTCTATAGGTAATATATTTGAACTTAACATGTCATTTTCGAACTTTTCACTTTCACATACTCCAAATTGAGCAAACATATGTAGTGTCATAATACATTTGCAACACCAAGGAACTAAGCCCCAACAGTGGAGAATTAGACATTATCAACTCATTTTGAATTTAAACATAAATACACAACAGAAATCAATGTAAATATTAATGATCATCATAGACAGAGTTAATCAAGAAAAGAATCGTAACCTAGACATTCAGAAAACCACAAACAGATATTTAGTTTTACAGCTCAAATTTGAGTTTCAGCAACCACTTACAATATAAATTACATTATCTTCCAAAATCTATGATTACACCAGAAATCCCGATCCCCTAACATACAACAACGGGGTCTCCGTTCATAGAAGAAAACAAAAGAATAATTCCAATAATTGCTACCCTTTAGCAACCCAAATTATTTAAACCAAACCACTTTGGCAGACAGATTATTTTCACCATTACAACAAAGAAAAAGAAAACCAAAATCTCTAAACCTTCTCAGAACTATAAAGAGACCACAATAACTACACATTCCCACGTGAGATGATAGGCTTTCCTCCAATAGTTACACATCCTCTTACACACCAGAATAGACATTCCCCCACACAACTAACTAACCATTGAAAAATGTCTCATGCCACAAAACCTTACCCATTCCAAACCCAGAAAGCTCAACAGATCCAACATCCTTCATTAATCCCATCACCACACATGGTCCAACACACAACGTAATTTTCAATGTTTTAAGCAATTTCAATAGCAACATCAAGAAATTGCAGACAAATGCAGTCACAGTTGGGTCACATGAGAGTTCAAAAACCATGACATTGCTGCCTAAATCCCAGCGATGAACCATTTCAAAAAACCTTCGAAATTTAACGAAATCAATCTGACAAGGCCCCAATTCAAATAAACAGACACGGAGACACAGAAAAGAAAAACAATAAGGTCAAACAAGACCTTGAGTCAACGGCTTCAGACTGTACAGTCTTCTCAACCTCCTCGACAACGTTGGTGTCGGTCCCACCACCTAACTGGTTCCTGCTCAACCACTGTTGCTGTTGTTGTTGCTGCTGCTGCTGATGGTGTTGATGATGCTGTTGTTGCTGTTGCTGATGGTGGTGGTTCTGCTGATACTGCTGCGGATGATGGTGCTGCACCATGTGCCTCTGCACATATTGATGTTGCTGATGTGGCCTCGGTTGAAACCCAGGGTTCGAGTTCAACCCTCTTCCTAACCCCATCCCAGGTGGGTACCTCTCTCTATCTCTATTGTTCATCCCTCCGATCTAAAAACCAAAAATTTCTACGCAAAAACAATGTACAAAGACGCTGCTACACTCTATATGCACGAAGCTAGGGTTTCTCGAGGGTCGCTGGATTCGGAACCCCGTTTGTCTACGGCGAATTCTCGGAATGGGGTTGCGATTGGTGCCTAGACTAACAAAATCTGAGGTGGAAAATCTGAAATTTCTCAGGGTATCATACAAGGACCCAAAAAAAATTGGGTTGAAATTTGGAGCAAGAATTTGTACAGATCTACAGCAGTTAGAGGGGTTGATTTGATTGGAGGCAGGGATTTGATAAAGGTGGAGAGGAAATGGAGGAAGGAGAGAGGAAGAAAGAGTGTGGCTTTCTTTGAATTTTGTGTGTTGTGAAATCAATGAAATTTGATTTGGGGAAATTAGGGCGTCAAAATGGGATTTCTGATAATTACTTCATGGCCCCTCTCTCTCTCCATTTATTAAGTACAGGCATTTCACTTTCACACTTTGAATTTTCTTTATCATCTTTCTTCCATATAGTAAGGATTGTGGAATCATGGATCATTCTCTCTTGTAAGAGACATACTTTTTTTTTTCTTTTAAGAATAACAACAAAGACATGGTTTCACACTATTTTTTAGGCATTTTTTTTCCTCATTAAGGTAATATCTATGCAAATTTAGAATAAAATTATAGTTTCAATCTAAAACCTTTATTTTACCATGCATTTGTTGCTTTTTCTATAATACTTTTTTTATTAATTATTAATGTTTGATTTGACTGTAAAATTTATTTAATAATTGTAAATGCTATTGAATCAGTTATTAACAATTATGTCTTTAAATATATTCAATAATGCATATAATATTAAATAATATAATTATGTTATTAATCTTTTTCATGATTCATATTTCTTCTTAATGAAATTCAATTTGAAAAAAAAAATCAATTTAAAAAATAAAACAATGGGATACCATTTAATCAAATAACTAGTAATGGAGAATTTTTTTTGCTTAGAGAACTTAATTCTCACCTCTTCAACCACCAAAATGAGGAAATGGCCACAAACACACAAAATATCAGTAAAATATATCCTGTTAAGTGTAATAGAGACCAAAGGTCTGAACAAATTAATCATTGAATGATATTAAATTTAGTAAATAAAATTGGGAATGTCATATTTGTATTGGGCAAAAGTATGCTTTTGTTTTCTGAATTTCTTCACATCTTTGGTCTCTAATATATTATTTCATTTGTTTCTTAGTTATTAATTGATGACATGATAGTTCAAAATGTTATAGAAATGTGTGTGCATGATTTTGAAGACTGTGAAGATTTCAGAGTGAGAAATATGCATGCATTTTTGATAGAGGAAAGATTATTACAAAGAAAAATATGTGCATAAGTACGTTGTACATTTCATATGAGACAAAAATGTGCATCTGGGTTTTGCGTGACGAAATAGTCCACTCCACCCTATCTTCTCCATTCTTGTCTATCTAGCTTCAAAGAATGGGCTGAAATGGAATTATCATGATGGGTTTTAATAAATAAATTAAAATAAAGTTGGTGAATCAAATCAATAAAAATGTTAATTTATCTTGGTTTATCAACTTTATTTTTTTTTATACAATATAATGTATTTGTATTTTGTAAAATTTATCATAGTATTTTTATCTCCATAAACATTTTTTTTTCAACACACAATAAATAATGTTAATAATAAATTCAAGACGAAAGACTCGTCGACTTAGATGAATAAATAATGTTAATAATAGATTCAGACAAAAGACTTGTAGACTTAGATGGATGATATATCTTTTTTAGTTACATATTAACATTATAATATAAAATTTAACTTACCATTAATTAATAAAATATATATTAAAGGTTACCTTTAATCATTTTTAACATTATTTTTAATATTTTCTAGCCTTTTTTAAAAAAAGTTATTGACCTACTGCTATTTAAAAGGTTACAAGCTAATCCATATTTCTACTATTCTAACTTTAATTTAGTTAGTTTTTCATCGTACATTAGGTTTATCTTTGTTATCTTATACCTATCTTTGTTATCTTATATACCTATGTTTCTAAATTTCTTAAAGTGAGAATAACAGAAGACTCATGAGATATGGATTCTTCAAATTAGTGGTATTTGAAAGTAGATTTCTCCTCTAACAAACAAATCAAACATCAATAAATATATATACTTCTAAAACAAATACTACTTCATAGTGAGATTAATTGCTTTAAAACTTGTTTAGTTATCATAAGATATATAAAAATTTGCAACCAAATATTACAGTTACACTTTCTCTCCGGTTAAAAAGATAGTTATTTATCATTATAGTTGGTTTCAACTTAACATCAAAAATACATTTTTACATTATGAGAAAATATACACATACATTTTTTTTTTCAATATGTTATATTCATATGATATATTATCACAAACAATTATTAAAAAAAGTACTGTCAAGCTAAAACAATATATTATTGAATAGTTTTAGATAAAAGATTTCGAGCTTAAAATATATATATATATTTTTTTTGTGTAAGAGTTTTCCAGTCAAAAAATAGGATGATTTTGTGATTTTTAAGAGAAAAAAATACATCTTTTAAATGTTAAACCTCCCATACATCAATCAATTTGAGTAACAAACTTGTACTTATCCAATAGGAAACATATTTTAATTTAATCCTATGTAAAGAATGTTGTTAGTAAGTTAAATCAATTCTTTCTCTAAATTTTGATTTCATATTAGCCTAATAGGTGAATTTACTGTGGTATAAATTCTAAAGTAAAAAGTAAATTAATAGTATAGCTGCCTCATAAATCCTAAAGCTAATAACAATAAAAATATTTAAAAATTACATCAAAAATGTTATTACTATTTTTAGATAATTACTTATTTTTATGTGTTTTTTTATTTTTTTAATGATATATATATATATATATATGTTTGTCAGGACGGGAAAAATTAAATTGAATTGAATTATTTATGTCTCCATATAAATTAATCTCTAACTTTTTTAAGATTACATTTTTATATATGAGAGAGAAAATTGGAACAATATATATATATATATAT
>Ga0123340_1004202_pt1 | contig 13614 bp, 9 predicted proteins | sample SirMexnodulemix_FD_89961 | JGI IMG/M metagenome (GOLD analysis project Ga0123340, IMG submission 89961) | Root nodule microbial communities of legume samples collected from Mexico - Siratro Mexico nodule mix | ecosystem: Host-associated > Plants > Roots > Nodule | place: Mexico: Nepantla... | reverse complement strand
TCCATGCATCATCCCATTCCGTGCTTCTGTTCATGGAAGAATACAAAATCCTCTCTATGGGAGGATTTTGTATTCTTCCATGAACAGAAGCACGGAATGGGATGATGCATGGATGATAGATACGGGTCGGGCTCAATTGAATCCGATCCAAGTACAAATATCACATACCCCGAAAATCCCTTTCATTCTTTCTCTTCACCTTCGCCTTCTGCCTTCTCTCTCGGTGTCTCCTGCTTCCAGTTTCAGTGAGCGCGTAGATTTTCTCTTCCTCCTTTCGTCTGTCTTCAGCACTCCGAATCAATTGTGATACCCTCGCCGGCTCAACTCGCTCCCCATTTCTGTGCCCTCAATCGGCGCGGCCAGAATGAAAGGGGGGCGATCGCACCGCCCTCAGAGCTCTGACCCTCCGGATGAGTGGGTGGATGGCTCCTGGACGGTGGATTGCATCTGCGGCGTCACCTTCGATGACGGCGAGGAGATGGTGAAGTGCGACGAGTGCGGCGTGTGGGTCCACACCCGCTGCTCGCGCTACGTGAAGGGCGACGACACCTTCGCCTGCGACAAGTGCAAGGCCCGGCACAACAACAACCCCGAGGAGAACGAGGTGGCGCAGCTCCTCGTGGAACTCCCAACCAAAACTATCTCCATGGACAACAAAAAGGCCCTCCCCTCCAGGCCCAGGCTCTGGACCGATAAGCCCATCCAGGACCGGGTCCACGTGCAGGGCCCACCCGGAGGCGACCCTTCCATCTTTTCCGCCTCCTCCGCCTCCTCCGTCTCCTCGATTTTCTCCCCTCACCTCTGGAAGGCCTGCGGGTACGTTCCCAAGAAGTTTAATTTTCAGTACAAGGAGTTCTCCTTCTGGAGCGATAACGATGATGACAAGGGTAACTCTGTTAAAGAGAGTTTACAAGAACAAACACAAGCTCAACCACAGGTTCAAGATAACAACAAGAACGGGGCTGGGGCTCTTGTTTCTTTGTCTAAAGACGCTGATAATAATGGTGCTGCTCTTGTGTTGGACCCTTCGTCTGCTGATGCGAGATCTGGCCATGCCAAGGAAAACGAAACGGGCAAGTTTGGCAGCGAGGATGTGCCGCCACGTGTCCTCGGTGAGGTGAAGAAGGAGAGGACTCTGCTGAGACCTCCTGTTGTTCATAACAGTAAGCGCAGCAAAGGGGATTTCGGGTCTTCAAATTCGAAAGACCGGAGCGGGAAAAAGCGGGTTAGGAGTACTTGTGACAGAGAGGGGGATCCCAGGAGGAGAACTCTGCATTCTTCTAAATCAGGTTATTTCGTTTTCCCCTTTCTTGAAACTTTTTTGCTATTTGCTATTGTCGTTCTGGGGAATTGAAGGTTTTAAACTGTGGTAATAAAGTCCCTAGAAGCCTGGCTTCAATTGTTGTGGTAGACTGTATTTTAGAACATTTTGTATTGGTTTTTACTCTCAATCCTATCTATATCTTGGTCAAGATCTGTGCTCAGGGACATTAGCACTGTTGAATTACTTGTTACTCGGGAAAAAAATTATCTCTATTGTTGTTTCATTATGTGACCATGAACAAGTATCATCAACTATAGTGGTGTTTTTGCATCTTGCCATCCTTCATCTGTGCTTGCTGAGTCCATTTTTTTCTTATTGATTTGGTTACTAGTATTTACACCGGCTGGTGAGGCAAAACAAGGGGACTTTTATGAGGACAGAGGACCAAAGATTTTAAAGGCTGACACTCGGAGCATAAAGAATAAAAACTTGAAAGAGATAGTTGTTCAAGAATGTGTTTCAGATGGTTATGTGGCTGCTGATACCACCATGGAGGAGACAAATAATAACTTAACAACTACGGAGGACTCTTCGGAACCATTATATCATGACATGCCTAGACATGGTGTTTCTGTTGTAGATGTACTAGCAGAAGAGAAGCCTAATCATAAACCTTCTACTGTGGTGGAGATCTCTTCTAAGACTGATGAGGCAGTTACATCGGCTCTAAAGCAGAATAATGTTGAAAATGCTTCAGCTAAAGAAAAGGTATGCATTACTTACACTGCCACAATCAAAGATTGGCAAATGAAGTTTAGGTTTTGTGATTAGCGTGTGTCAATTAGTGATGCTGTTTTTTGCCCATTCCATATTTAATATGGTTGCATCAATATTGGTAATGCTCTGCTAGGTTTATCACTGCATACTACTCCCTCCGTCCTTTTTAGTTGTCAATTTTTTATCAAAACTTTGTTCCTTTTTATCTATCATCTTTTAAATTTCAAGGTAACATATATAACAAGAGAGACAATGTAATAACATATAAACATTGAAATAAGAAAACTGAAAGGTGTATAGTAGGTAACTCACTTGAAATTGTATTAAAAATAGAAAAATTAAATTGCTGCGTGAAAAAACCTTAAAGGACTGTTACAAAGGAGTTGAGGGAGTACTTGTTTCTCGGTTTAAGAAAATAAAATTTGAGAAAGCTTCTTATATCTCTTGACTTCAGTACTAACTCAAAGTGGCAGGCCTTTTTCTCCTCTACCCAAAGAATATGATTTTCCATGAACGCAGTTGCTTTTTTGATACTCAGAACTTGTAATCTAACCAGAATATTGGATACTTAAAAATTCAGCTTGGGAGACATTAGGTTATTCGCTGTTGTCACCTCACCGTTCAAAATATTTTAACTGCGTTTATACATGCATAGTTTTATGGATGTTTTGTCATGTCTTATATCCTTTAGACTTGACGTCACACTGCATTTGGATGACATTTCTTGCTTTTATAAACAAGGATGGGGATTGCTCAGTAGCTGATAATGCAGATGATAGTTTAGTAGTAAGAAGTGCTGCAAGTCCTCACACAGAAGGTCATTGCAGTTCTGCACCAGTGCTTGCGGATAACCAAGTTTCTCACGATCTTGACCGCATGCGATCGAGCTCTACAAAATGCAAAGTTAAGATGAAGAGGGATGACGACATTGATAATTTTAAGAAGCCCTCAATTTTTCATCCTTCTCCTACCAGTGATCTTAAAAACAATGAAAAACTATCTGATCACAAATCTGATGTTGTTAAAGTGAATGATGCACCAGTTCCTAGTTTACCATCAATTGAAAATAAGGTCGGCATTGTTGACATTTCATCAGAAGTAATCCCTGCTGATCATATCAATAAGCCCAATGAATTGTCTGGTGACTTTTGTCCCAGAAAACAAGAACTGGAGGGTTACGAAGGTTCCTTGGAAACGCAAAAGGTATTTTCTGAAACAAAAGATGGTTCAGATTCTGCTAAAGATCCATCAAAATCTGAAGCACTTAAAGTGCTAGCATGTGTTGGAAAATCATCTCCAACTTCGTCAACCATGCACTCCAAATCATTGGGTCATGATATCAAATCTGAAGATACTGAAACCGCTAATCCTTTTACAAAGCATGATAGTAGTGTTCAGATAAAGAATGAAAATTGTACAAGTAATGTTGCCAGGGATGAAAATCCAAAGAAGTCTGTAAGAGAGCGACCAAAATCATCCTTGAATTCCAATTCGAAGGGATTGCATTCAAGCAGGAGTGTGCCAAGTTCTGTCTCCAAGCAAGCGAATTCAGATGCGAGAGATTCTGTTCCTGTATCTTCTAAGTCTTTGACACATCAGACTGCAAGTATATTAGGCCCTAGTGAGTCCAATGCATCATTGCACAATCAGAAGGTTCTACAAGTGCAGAATAAGATTTCATCTTCAGCACCACAGAAAGTTGAAAAAGTTAACCAAACTAACATCGCCACTTCCTCTAAGTTGAACCAAGGTCATGTGCCGTCAGTGAATCCTTCTCCAATATCAAATTCTTCAATGTTGAGTGATGAAGAGGTTGGAGCTGGACATCTACTTTTTAATCAATATACAAATAAGTTTCTCTACGAAATATCCTTTATTGTTTCCTTTTCTCTATTAACTTGTTCTGTTGTTTTTTTTGTTGGCAGCTTGCTCTGCTATTGCACCAAGAACTGAATAGTTCACCCCGTGTACCTCGAGTACCCCGAGCACGCCATGCAGGTAGCTTGCCCCAGCTGGGCTCTGCTAGTGCTACAAGCATGCTAATGAAGCGAACATCAGGTGGAGGAAAGGATCACTATTTGGTATAATTTTGAAAAAACAACTAAATTAATAAATATGGTTTCATATACGAATTTTATTTCTAGAATTCACATACTTTTCAATGAAGATGATTCCATTATTATTATAATTGCACAGGTATCTAGACGAAAACACAAGGATGCATCTAGAGATGGGTCTGGCAGTTCTCGTGAACTGGAAGATGAAGCTAAAAAGATAGAGAAGGAGAAGGGTCCATCCTCTTCTGATCAGAGGAAACAAGATATGTCATATATGGAAGATGCTCCTGCAAGGGAAGAAGGCCTTGCATCTGTGACAGCAGCAAACTCCATCACAAACAACACCATTTCTTCCACTTCTTCAATTGCAAACAGTGATCCATCCTCCCCTCCCGAGGATCAGAATCTATCATCTATGCGTACCTCACCTAGGAATATCTCTGATGATGATACAGCGACTGCTGGAAGGCCAGTTCATCGCACCTTACCTGGTAGCTTCCTGTCAGGGAATAATGATTGACTCTGTGTTTGTTTTTCTTTTTAAATCGTATCTTCTTTCTCTGTTATTTAATATCTTGACTATATATATAAGATGAAACATTGATGGTCCATAAAACAGTGCTTTTGCCTTTTAAAACTCATTGAATTATCTAAACTTCAGTTTCAGTTTTCAAGTACGTTGGCAACTACTGTTAGGAGTGTCAATTCCACATTTTCAACAATTAATTCATGTGAGTTTCGAGATATAAAAAATTGGTAAGGGAAAGTTTATGACTATAGCTATGTGTGTGATGGTTATTTCTGGGGAGGTGACTCTCAGAATTGTAAGAATTAATTAATTACTGCTTATTCAAAAAGTCTTTAGAATTCATCACCACCACTATCAATAGAAGCTCTTGGGATGAATAGAATCACCCTAAATTGAAGAGTGGGTCATTTATCAAGTAGAAGAGATGTGAGAGTGTCTTTTGTGAGTGGGAGAATCTTTATCATTCTAGTAACATTTTAGTGTGAAATTTAGATTTGTAGGGTGATACCTCTTTGGAGAGGGATTTTCAAATTTGAAAACTTGTAACCATGTCTGATATAGTAAAATGCTTTTGAGACGATTTCATGAATGTAGGCAAGAAGTATCAAACCACATTAATTTTTGTGTTCTTCAGCTATTTCTCTTTGTGGTATGCTTTTGTGTGTTTTATCTTCTGATCCTTGTTGCACACACTTAGGGTTTTTTCCATCAGTGATATAAACAACTATTTCCACCATTATAAATAGAATGAGAAGAATTGTTTCTAGGTGAAGGTGGGTCATGTCCCCAGTAGAAAAGTCGTCAATCCGAAAGATGTTAATCTCTTCATGAATGAGATAATGTTCATTATTTCTTGTAATATTTGAGTGGGAGATTTGGATTTGTTAGGTGATCCGGTACTTGGGGAAGGGTTTTTCGAGTTCTTTACAAAAAACTTGTAGTCTTACTTTCAAGATGATTCCATGGACGTGTGCAAAATATGTTGAACCACAATAATGTGTTATTTTGCAATTTTTCTTTGCAGTATGCCTTTTTGTTTTATCCTTTGACCCTTTTTGTGTGTGAGGTGGGTTTTCCCCTGAGTATGGTATCAAAAGTCATCACCACTATAAATAGAGATTCTTGAAATGAGAAAAACCATCCCATGTTGAAAAGATGTGAGAGACATTATTATAATATGTTATATAATATTTTAAGCTAACATTTCTACTAATAAAAATATTTTAGTTTTAATAACATTGATTTGTATTTGTCCATAGGGAAGTGTCTACTCAAATCTGTAAGTTGTACATGTGTCAGTTTTAGTGGCTAAGCCACCAAAACATTTTTTTTTTCACACCTAATGAGAAGTTTCGAACACCGGTCACTTCATAGCTTGTAATTTGTAGGCAGGAATACACTGAATGTCTGAGTTTAATAGGTCTATTGAGCAATTGGTGATAGTTTCTTACCTTACATACATGGTATCCAAATTCAGGTTTAATCAATGAAATTATTATTATGAGCAAAGGCAGGCGCATGACATATGAGGAACTCTGTAATGCTGTGCTACCGGTAAGGTTCTTTCTTTATTACTGTTGCTTTTTGTGGTACCTAGTTTTCTTTATTGTCATGTGTTGAAAATGGGGTTGTCCGTGAAAATGTTTGTTTCTTGTGTTTTGTCACAGCACTGGCATAACTTGAGGAAACACAATGGAGAGCGTTATGCATACTCAAGTCACTCCCAGGCCGTTCTTGATTGTTTGAGGAACCGGCAAGAATGGGCAAGGTTGGTTGATCGTGGTCCAAAGGTATACGGATGTAATTGTCATAACCAATCTTCAATTGTCTACATTGCTCATTGAATAATTATGAAGATTTCATTTTCAAAAACTGTCAATAGGGATTTAATTAATTTTGTGGCTTACCAAATTATCATATGATGTTTTGTATAAAATTCTGTTACGTCAATTTGTGAGTACTTGGAATCTTCGTTGCACTTGATTTTTGTTACTCCTGCATAAATATTTGACTTTAGGCAGGATGTGATATGATAGATAGTCCTATTTGATCAAACCATGTTGATTTGTCCTCCATTCCTTTCTGTTTGTTCCATGGACTTTGTTAGGATGTGATATATCTTTAGTCCTATAAATGTCTGTCATGTGTAATCTGCTGTGTATATCTGTATATCAACCAATTTGAAGATCTTCTATGCTTTTTTTTTTAATAAAACTCACATGCTAGGCATCATTACGAGACTTTGACATCCCAGCGAGGTTGGCATCTCAAGACTTAACAATTATATGTCATCACATGGAATACCATAAGAAAAAGAGAAAGAAAGGTACAAAGAGCACTCGGGATCACACCAAACCCATGCAGAAACAAAAAATTCCGGAGAGAACTAGATTACCAAAACCCAAAGTATGGGAAATTGTATCTATTGCGAAAGAAATCTATACTAAAAACAGGAGGCAAAACATCAAACCAAACAAATTCCTGTCTATTGTCAATGTCTATTACCTTCTTCATAGATGTGAAAAACTTTAAAGTCCATCTCTCTACGTAACTGAAAACACTTCAACTAACATCCTCAAAGAATATGAGGAATCTGAGGATTATTAAAAGCTTGACACAGAAAGATGAATCACATTCAAGCCACACTCTCTTAAAAGCATGAGTTTTAGCAAGCTCAATAGTCAAAATAGCAGCCATAATCTTTGCATATAGAGTTTAAATGCCGACATAAGTAGATACCCACCAATGTATTCCAAACACTCCCTTTAAAAATGTCAACACTATCAACATGACCAGGACAACCTCTAGCCACACCATCCGGGTTCACTTTCACCCACCCAACACTTGGCATGCACCAATTAACTTGTTCAATTCTTGAAGCTTTCCTAGGTCTAGCTTGGACATCAAAAAACTTCAAAATAGTAAAGTTAATAATATCATTGCTCATATTGTTCTTAGAAGCATGACCTGACTTGCTGGCATACCATTGAAGAGTGCTTAAAACATATTTGCAGTCCAATATGTTGAAATCTAGCATGATTCTTCATTCTCCAAAACATCCAAATGATATATATTACAGCAGCAATACAAATGTCTTTAACCAAAAGCTCCCTTCATCCTTTAAGAAATTTAAAATATCCAAGTTATTAAGAAAGACCAAACCTGGAAAAATTTGCCAAAGCACAAAACTTGACAGCCATCTGACAGTCATGAAATATATGTCGTGGGCTTTCAGCCTGCAAATTACAAACACTACACATAAAACAAAGATTACTGATCCATATTGAAATTCATTATCCGTGGGTAATTTATTATCTAAGAGTTTCCACAAAACCAGAGATTTAGCGGGAAGAATAAAAATCTAACAAATAAGGGAACCCCAAGCAACAGAGCTTATCAAAGATTGACAAAACTTCTGTGCAGCCTTCTGGGTAAGGACCCCTGATTCCTCCAGAACCCAATTGGAAATATTCTGTGTGTGAGAAATAGAGATATAGTGTAGATTCTCAAGACCTAGGACCTGCTGTAAAGAAAAAGGCAGCATCCAAGAATTGTCATCCCCAAGCATGAGCAACAGTAGAGATGAAACTTTTTTTCTCAATACTAGGAACACATGCATAATCCTTGCAATGACTTTCTTTTATCTTAGTTTACTTTCTGTGACATTGCTGCTATATGTGCTGTCTAGAAAACTTTCAATCTAAACATGATTTAATGTTTCAGACAAATTCTAATAGAAAAAGACGTAAGCTGGAGGCTGAAGAATCTGATGATAATGGATATGGCAAGGGAAGAACTGCGAAAGAGGCTGAAGGAAAGAACTTTGAGTTGCAAAAGGAAGAGTTCCCCAAAGGCAAGCGTAAAGCTCGAAAACGCAGACGCCTTGCTCTTCAAGGAAGAGCAGTGAAGGATGTCAGGAGGAGACAAAAGGCTGACTCGCTAACGGATGAGGATGTTGGTCCATTCTCAAATTCTAGTGAAGAGAGCATGTTCAGTGAAGATGAAATTCAGGCTGGCAGAATATGTCCAGCAGGAAGTACATCAGATGAGGCAGGTAGTGCCTAATATGTGGTGGCTTAATATCTCAGATTTGTTGTTGCAAGAATAAGAATTGTTGGCTTGCAGTCTTTGGGAGCTTGTTTAATGACATGATGGATTGCTATTGCTTGATGCGATGTCACCCCCTTCAGTTGTGTAAATACTCAGTAGCAGTAGTTGTATCTTTCTTCATGCTTGAGGCTGAAGGTCGTGTAGGATTTTGTCAACTGACTAATGTTTTAGATTGGGTTAAATAGCAAGCAAGAATGTACAATTGGATTTGATTAGGAAATACTAATTTCAAAACCACCTTGGACGCGGGGAGCCTGGTATATGATAATCTAATTTAACACTCTCGGTGGTCTTGAGTCATGGGTGGATGGTATAGAAGGAAGAATAGATGTGGTAGCTTTGCAAGGGACAGTGTATATGTATAGGATAATTACTGATTGACGGTTATTGATTTATTGTTGTAAAGTTCTTATTGTATAACAGTTTTAGGCTTTGCATTTCTGTTTCTTGCTACTAAGAAAAAGTCTTTGTTGTATTTCTTATTCTCTTGCATGAAAGCAGTGATCTGAATGAGTCTAAATGAAATCCATTACTTGATATGACAAAAAAAAAAAAAAAAAGTTTGAACTTTGAAAGATGTTTATATGAAATAATGTTATAAGAGGAGAAACCCATCTGTTTTTGAATAACATAATACATGGTTAGTTTGTTAAGCACCATTTTTACTCTTATTGTACATTTACACTTAATTGATAATTACCATTCTGTCACGAGGAGAATAGTTGGAACAGAAACAAAAGTCCATTCAACAGAAACAAAAGTCCACTGTGTAGACCATCCAAGGAAAAGTTAACTTTCTTTTATCAGTGAAGGACGATTGATAGTCAGTGAAGGACTCCTCGATTGTTTCTCATGTTTATGGTGTGAAATTAATTTCACTGTTTTTTATTTTACCCTTTTAACATGTAAATAAAGTCAGTTTTTTATTTTAATCTTTTATTGGTTAATTTTGATTCATTAGCATTTAATCAATATATTTCTTTTATATATTTTTTAATCTCTAGACAAGCATATTAATTTACTCTTGTGTAATATCGGGCAGTGTAAGATAAATATGGTAGTTGAGCAAGTTCTTTTCACTTTAATGATCTCAGTTCACAACATTGAGGAGACTTTCTCCCTTAACTAGTTTTGTTTTTTTTTTTTTCTTTATCAATCAAAATATCATTTTCATTGTTATGAAATCCAATTAATTTTTAGTAATCCTACCATTACATACTACACACCAATAAATCTTTAGATAAACTATCCAAATACCGAGCTTTATGTCAATAACATAAAAAAAAATAAAGAAAATAGTATAATATTTAATAAGAAATGATACATTTAACTAAAATTCAATTATGATTGGTGCACTATGTTTCTTATCTCGTCATCTCTTTAGGAACCTAATCTGACAACACAACAGTAAAAATATTATTCTCTGAACTCAGAAAGAGTTAAAATAGAAAAGTTTTATATTATCAAAATAAAAGTACAAATGGAAATGTCATAATATATATAACATACTAAAAATATCTAGAATAGAAGTGTGTAAAAATGAAGAATATAACTTTAGGATAGAAATAATACTAAAAATATCTAGAATAGAAGTGTGTAAAAATGAAGAATATAACTTTAGAATAGAAATAATATAAGTAGAATGACACTATCTTATTATTAAAGTGAAAAGTTCATATAAATAGTAAATTCAGTTATTGAGGTTTATTTTACTTAATCACTTTCTCTTTAAAAATATTTTTTTTCTTTTTAGATTTTTGACCTCATCTGTTATTAGACTGCCGATCAGAGTCAGTATATTTCTATTATTAGAAGTTGATTATTGTAGACCTTTGATGATTGTAGTATGCTTGTGTTTGTTACTTATTTGAGATAAAAACTTAAATTTATGATATTATCTTTAAAAAAAATATCTAGCTTATCATATTTTTTGTAGTGTAGTTGTTTTTTTTATTTGTGATAATAGTGTGTTACATGAGAGCAAAGAATTGAATAGGTGATGAAACTCTTTAATGAGTTGAAAGGATATTTTTTATGGTATAGTTATTTTCTTATTTGTGATAATAGTGTGTTACATGAGAGTAAATAATTTAATAAGTGATGGAACTCTTTAATGAGTTGAAGGAGTGTGTGTTTTATATTTTAAAAAATATATATATTTTTTATACTTATAAAGAGAGATATATTTTAAGTTACTTTATGTATCTGATGTGTATATATTTATATATATAATGACCTGATATTTGGATAGTATAGTTTTGAAAGTAAATTTTAGAGATTTTATTATATATTCATTTATTAAAATTATACTTACTGTATGTGTGTGATAACATATATGACCCTAAATTCTTTGAATTAATAAAATTGTGATAAATAAAATTGATTTTTTTTGTCTTCTCCTTCTAGAAGCACATGAAGAGTTTAAATAGAATATTTTTACTTTTATTTATTTATGAATTATACAAGATAGGTAAAAGTGAGTAAATATATAAAATATGAACAACTTAAGCTTGTTTTTGGATATTGTTTTTGTCTAACATAGATTTGATGAATAATGTTGGTTTCATAGGTAGAATTAAATGTGCATTCAATGTGTATTGTAATTTAAGGGTATTAAAACAAGTTAATTCAATCTATATTTTGGCCTATCCTATTATCAATCTATTATGCCAAGGGCCAATTTGGGTGAATCCTCTAAAATTTGAAAATCTTAGCTTTCTTGACTCTCTAAAAGAAAAAAAATGGTTGAATATTTTATTTATAAAATTTCTTTAAATTAATTGATAAATCTAGTTAAAAGTATAAAGTAACCATTTATGTTAAATTTTATTTAAATATAAAATTTCTATTAATAATAATATTATTATTGAATATATAAATTTGATTTTCTTAAAAGCACTACTAACTTAAACAATTGCATACAACAAATTCTAAACCTAAAACATTTAATAATATTGTTATCAAAAAAAAAAAACTGATAAATTATCCTACTGGATTTACTGATTGAACAGAACTGATCAGCACATGTAGGTGACTTGAAGTACCTATTTCAGTTTATCCCACCTATTCCATTTACCACCTTTTGATGAGATCTAACCATTCTGAACCAGTCTAATAAACATGTATGGGATTGGTGTGCATAATATGGTATTAGGATATATTTACATGCACATTCCAAAATATGAATCAGAAAAGTAAAATATTATATATATATATATATATATATATATATGCTGTTAAAAAAAAACATATATATATTTAACACTAAAAGCTGATTTAAACAGTCACATATCATTTATTTTTTTTTTTATTTTCATTCCTAAAAAGTGAAAGTTTGAACACATCATTCATGATAGAAGTGACTATAACTTATAAGTGTTTATTTATTTCTTTACATAATAACAAAGTTCACTGAAAAGGAATACACCTTGCAACAGAGTTGGAAATAACTTTTTATTCAACTTTGTTTTTTCTTCTCTTCAGCTTAGAACAGGTTGTGATCCAAATATCCAAACTTGTTAAATAGACACATTTTCTTGTTATAGGAAAAGATACAACACCACTTGAGTTGGCACAGGAAAAGTTTGAACACAAATTTAATCTAGTAACTACTACCACTGGTCGTAAGAGCGTTGGCACGACATGCAGCATAATTATGTATCCATATATATTAATATTTATCATCTAGTTCTGGTTGGTGCTGTTCCAAATCTCTTCAAGCTCTCTAGCAAACGCTTTCTCTCTTCCAACAACAATAGTTATGTGATCTTTATTGTCAATAACTCTCACTTTAGCACGTGGAATCCTCTTTTGCACCTCATAGCTGCATTCTTCTGGAATCACTTCATCATTTTTGCCATGAAATATGGTCACTTTGCAGTTTTGATTTTCTCTCACAGCATCTAAGTAGGTTCCAATTTTAGCTGCAGTTCCACATATGATGTTGTGTAGGGTATGCCATGCTGCATTGTGAGTGTGACTGAAGAATCCTTCCAGCAAGAAGGTCCTCACCCTGATGGAAGAAATTAATATGTGAGTTCATGTTAGATAAAGAGTCTCCTTCACCAACAACAACACACTTGAATATAGTTCATTTCATTCATGGCCATCAAACCTTGAATCATCATTTAATGATGCAACCATAAAAAAGATCTGATTCCTTCTTCTGTCCTTAAGTTCTGCCACCTTTGACTAGTGATCCCCCAGTTGAGGGGTCCAACTATTAAATCTTACCAACATGTACCCTAACAAGGTCTAAATCAAACAAACCTAAAACATAAATAAGAGGAAAAGTCCGAAACATTACGGAGGCAGATTTATGTTAAGATGGTTGTTCTTCTTTTCAACACCTTTTGCAATTATCAGATGGATGTGATATTAGGAATGATAATGAAAAAACCACATGTTACTATGTAAAGCGGTGCATTAAGTAAGAAATCGGTGCATTTATTATGATTGTATGGTATTTATTTTGAAAGATAAACCCCTCATCTTTATAAAATCTTGTTATCCAATTATATTTTGTTTGCCTGTATCATTCAAGTTTAGGACCATATAACTATAAACATATTAATTTTAAAATAAAAACAAAGTAGAATAATTAAAAACTATGTTTTCCATCACCGCTATATTTTTTTTAATAAATAAATAAATAAGAATTTGTGTGCCTCACAATTTAATGAAATAACTCGAATTCTTGAAAATATCCCTTTCTATTTATTAAAGGGACTTGGTCCTGACATGACACTGAGTCTTGTAATGTTTTGCACAGTCAAGGCTTAATATGTGACAGCAAAATAATTTCTAGCTTGAGGCTTGAAGGACCTATGTTTTTTTGGTTTATTATATAAAGCTATAAACACTAATATATATATATA
>Ga0123340_1004197_pt1 | contig 13620 bp, 6 predicted proteins | sample SirMexnodulemix_FD_89961 | JGI IMG/M metagenome (GOLD analysis project Ga0123340, IMG submission 89961) | Root nodule microbial communities of legume samples collected from Mexico - Siratro Mexico nodule mix | ecosystem: Host-associated > Plants > Roots > Nodule | place: Mexico: Nepantla... | reverse complement strand
TTATATATAATTGACTTAATTTTTTATTTTTAACTAATTTAATATTTGCTTATTATTTTGTTGATAACTTTTTGTTGATTTTACATTTCTAAAACTTAAAAAATGACACGTTAAATTTGGAGTCTTCTAATATTTTCTGATTTTTTGAAGTTGGAATAGATTTGCTGAATTTTTGTGAATGTACTTATCCGATTTTTTTTCCTTGTTTTAGTTTAGACTTTATAACTGGGCCTATGAATTTAATTAGACTTCACATTTATATTTATGCTTACTTCAAGTTTCAAAGTATACATATATATAGTCTAAATTGCTCTAAAAGGGAGGTGAATGTAATATTATGCTTATGAATTTCAAGGGCAACGGAAAAGAATAAGTATTTACTATAGTGATTTCTAACAGACAATAATGAGAAAGAATAAGTATTTACCATAATGATTTTTAACAATTTATATATATAAAGAACTTAGAATTTCCAAACACTGTCCAAACTCAGTTAGTCATCACACATATACAAAATACTATACTTTTAAAGTTAAAATATACAAAAGTCGTTCTTACAAAGTTCTTCTCTTCATACTAATACTTCTATTACTTACACCTATGCACAATCCACTTTCTACTACAAAAGTCACTAAATAGAAGGAGGTGTTATGTTTAAAAGAGGATTATGATAAATGATTGGTGCTAAAACAAATGTCACCACCATTGGTCTATTGAGGGCCAAGGGCAGTCCAGCTTCATATGCGAAATATATAATAGTAGAGTTGTTCCCCGTCGACTTCAATGTCTTGACTTAAAACAACATAATCCAAAAAGATAACTTTGTTGGTGAAGAAATCATACTTTTTAAGATTAGTATAGATCCTTTGGTCTCGAAGAACTTCAAAAACTCGACGTAAATGCGTCATGTGTTCAACTTTACTATGTTCAAATCCTTAACAGTTGAAACACCTCTTACTAGACTCAGAAGAACAAGACGAGCCATGGTTTTTATTATTTTGTGGGGTTTTGGAAGAACTTACCTTCGAGGGTTCGAGAGTAACCCATCTTAGTTTTGAGTGATTGCTCACAATTCTTTCTTTAGGAAAGTGATTGTTCTTCCTCTGGATCATTTGCTTTTCAACCTTCAGGTTTAGTATTGTCACATCATCTACCATCCAAAATAGTTGTAGTTGAACGATGTTTGCAATTTCTTCATTAAGTCCTCCAAGATAATGTGTAAGGGTTTGCTCTCCAGTCTCTTGAATATTGCACTTCATGAGAAGCTCTTCAAATTCCATTGCATATTTCAATAGTGAGCGAAAATTTAAATTGTGAAACTTGATAAAGACATCTTACTAGTAATATTCTGAAAGGAACATTCTTTTGAGTTCACGAAGCATTTTATCCCATATCTTTATCTTGCTTCGACCTTCTCTTTCTTGTTGTCACTTAAGGTTCTCCCACCATGTTGAATTGTGCTTCTTTAGCTTGATGGCTACGAGCTTCACATGCTTGTCATCTGGAATGTCTTTTAACTCGAACACCCTCTCCAATATGCAAAGTCAATCAAATGAAATCATCTGGTTAAAGCATCCCTTCAAACTCTATAGCTTGTCATCTGGTTGAAGCCAATCAAATGATTCCCAAGTCTTTAGCTTGATAGGCTCTAGTGTTCCTTTGAGCTCTACATTTGGTTGAGTCCTCGAAAGAGGACAAGTAAAGAAAAGGATTTGTGTATCCTCTTCATTATAATTGTTTCCATCGCTACCATGACCGTATTGAGCAGCTTCATATCTTGGAGGTTGCTCTTTTAACGCCTTAACTTAACGACGTAGTTCTTCCATCTCCATCTCCTGAACTCTTTTACACTTTGGTGCCATGTAGAAACTCCACAGCAGACGATCACACTAACGAAGACCCGTATCCACAACAAGACCACTCATAAAGAAAGTTCTTGAATCTACCACAAACCAAGAAATTTTAACTTGAGCAAGATGACTCTGTTCTGATACTAAACTGATGTCGGGAAGTCGTTTGGTCACAGTCGTGGCGAGGTTACTAACCATAGTATGGTGAGAATAGCCAAGAAACCCACCTTGATTGGTTAGGCCAAGGATATTAACTACCTCTTACTATTAAAAGAGAGAGCTTAGACGAAATAAGCACAAAACTTATATTAAAAATCACTTTTTATTCAACTTGTGTCAAAAGGGTTACAGGAGTAACAATTATAATAATAGGGGATGGAGAAGTCTTCCTAACTTTTTCATGTAAGACTTGTAAGATATCTTAATTTTAGCTTATACACATGCTCATGTATTAATTATGTTTAATAGAATTAACTCTTAATTAGTTTTATCATATTTTATTATGAGTCTTACATTTCATTTTTTTAATTAATTTGCATAAGCAAAATCTTCTCCATTTAATATTATTATAAGTGTGATAGTAATAATTAAAATCTTCTTAACATGTATACACAAAATAACAAAAATAAATCATGTTACAAGATCAATGTTACCAAAAATCCAAATTACTCGTTATATTAATTATTTTGCTTATTTTGTTATTCTTTTATAAACACCATGTCATAATATATTAATAACAATAGAGATATACACATTTAAATAAATTAAATAAATAAAATCATTATATGTATATATATATATATATAATGTTAATCAAACAACATATCTTCTTTAATATAAGTTGGTTTGTCAAGAAAAGACATCAAATAAAAAATGATATATTGGTATATGAGGGATTCTTCCTGCACTTCCATGATCTCGTCCTACACCTCCATAAAATATTAAATGACAATAATATCCTTGTAAAAATTACAAAATAGGTACACTTCCACTTCGTGTTTCATTTTGAATATCGAAATTCATCCAATCCAATATACAATTTAAAAAAAAATGTATATCGGATTGGCTATCCGATAGGTAGGATCTGATATACAATTTGTATACCGGAATGCACCCCATCTAGTATATAAGTTGTATACCGGATCCTGCCTATCCGGTAGTCAATCCGGTATATAATGTTTCTTAAATTGTATACCGGATTACTCTTGTTCCGATATACAAAAATAAAAAATGTATACCGGATGAAGTTGATACAAGGTTTGAAAAACATTTTTAAGTATTGTTGATTCCGAGTAATAGAATTATAACTTGGTGCACCGCCAATAATCTTTTAACCTACCCTTTTCAACATACTTCTTTTAACGTATCCACTTTTGCAAGCACTCTCCATCTGCATAGCGTTAGTTGATGGCTTGATCTCAAATGAACTTTCTGGATCAAGAAACCAGATTGAAGGAAAAAATCCAAGGGGAACTGTGTTGGTGCAAACAGATGAAACAAAGGCTTTTAGAAAATTGGAGGACACTCCTACAACTTACGTTGCTTATCCTCCCCATTCTCCAGTTGGTAGATTCTAAAATTAAATTACCATGAAGTCATGTCTAACGTCTTATGCACAATGTGGGAAACCAGCGAAGATATTAGCACCAAAGTGCAATCCTATTCCAATGATGAATGCAAGCACCAGTCCTAGAACCAAACCCATTTGCAATATAATAGTGTGTCACATTTACAATATATATCTTCTAAAATATGAAGATTTCACTTAAGATTCTAAAAGCATCTGCACAACTCGGGGTGCGGTTGTCGATGCCCTGTAAAAGTCTTTATTAGCAAATGCACCCGCAAGCATGGCCTGAAACTAACATGATGGTAAATGGCCATAAAACAACATGATGGTAAATGGCCTCAAACCAAATTTTAATATATCGGATCAGGTGTGATCCGATATATATTTTAAAATTAATATATATTGAATCTAGTTATCCGGTATATATTAATTTACAAAACATACTAAATAGCATATGATCTGATATATATAAGTTTTTGTAATTGTATAGCAGATGACACTATACAATTACAAAAGTTGTAGAGTTTTAATCCCGTCATCGAGGACACCGAATTTTAAAATAAACCCATCAAAATTACAATGTCACACAATACAATACAAATCACAAGATAATGTTAGTAAAGGAGATGTAGTAACGCTGATGACAGAACGTGAACAACGGTAGTGGCGAGGTGTAGAGATACAAGCTTGAAAATGCAGAATCAGAATGAGAATGAAGAGGGTGAAGTGGAATTATGTAATTTTACTTTAAGAATAAAACAGATTTTTTAAATATAGTACGGAAGTGATGGAAAAATCCGTCTAAGCTTCAACACTAGACGTTTTGGTGGAGCCCATGAAGCCAAATTTAAATTTACCAAGTAGAAAATCTTAAATTTGGATCATTGAGAGATACCATCTCATTTTCAAACTCATAAGTATATTCTTCTATAACTAGACACTGAAACTTGAAATTTAATGATTATAGAAGTTATCTTTTGCTTCTGTATTGGAAAAAAAAGTTTAATCTTTTCTAACAATGCATTTTCTTTTTCTAAAATAAGCTAATATTAGCGTATAACTTTTGATCATTGAGAAGAATACTAATGTCAATAAAATTTAATGCATTACTAAGATAGACATAGTAATGTTTATTCCTTTTAAAACCGTTTGAACTTTATATACGTTTTTAATATACTTTAACTCGCTATAAACAATAATTGTGTTTTATTTATTTTTTATTAGTTATATATTTTCATTTTGATTGCTTAAGATTCACTTTATCCAGAAAAAAAGCATTATCCTTTTCATCTTGGCCATATTTATATCCACCTTTTCACTATTTCAAATATTAATTAAATGTTTTTATATAAAAAATAAAAACTACAATTATTTAATATAAAGATGGTATATATTTTCTTTTTACCAATATCAAATATAAAAAATTATATTAAATAACAATTAAATAAAAATTAAATAATTATAAAAAAATTATCGAATATATGATCTAAAAATAAATTAAAAAATTAAAAAAATCAATATAAGTATTTTAAATTATTTAATAAATTAAATGTATTTTAAAATTTAAAACGAAAATAGATAAAAGGAAGATAAAGATATATAAGTACACACGTATATCCAATTTAAAAAAGATTTTGGGTTCATTTATCATTACTAGTTGTAAAATTGATTATGTCAAAGAAATGGTATTTTAAAACATTCGAATTAAATAATTTGAATGCTGATGATTTACCTTTTTAGGATGAATGCATAAAACGAGTTTTAAAATGTGAATGAATTAAATGATTTGAATGAATTATTTTATTTGAATATTTTATTGTCACATATTGATATACTAGATGTGTTTGATCAAACACTAGAGAAATGTTTCTAATAGATTGAGCGGAAGAATAAACGCCAGACTTAAGTGGATTCATATAAAATATAAAATAATTAATAATTAAGTTGAGAACTTTTAAAATATTAAGGCAAATTAAAAAAATATATATGAATAATGATAAATAAGCTTATGTATGAATTATGAACCAAATTGGTCTCAACCGTTGTACCGTTTTAAAAACTAAACCTGAAAAATATGCAGTGGTTTTGATTAATTCGAAAAGAAACACTAAATAAATCAATACAAGAAGAAATCTGAGAGAAGTTGAGAGAAGAGAGAAAATTTAGCAATGCATTACAGAAGCAACGGCACTTGAAAACATTAGTTAGTAGCAAACGCAACAGCAAAGTAGGATATGGAAAAGGAGAGGAAACAGAAAGCAAGAAACAAGGTTAACATAATTTATTGTGAAGCATGACAACGCCACCTTGTGAAGCATGACTGGTTATAAATTGGTCCATCCCATAATGGTAGTTCAATTTGGACATGTGACGTCTATATAAAGGAGTATGAACACAACCACAATCTCATGCATGAGTGAATGACGTAATAATAATAAAGAAACATGGGAAAAATCCAACTTAACACCTAAAACTTGACATATATTACCCACTACTGTGCTATAGAGAAACCACAAACTGAGCAACAATAAGCCCCCTGTCAAAAGAAAAAAAGGCAAGACAAGAGGAACAAATCAAGCCAAGTCTATCATAATACACAACGGGCCTGATTGTAACTTTATCACAATGCTACATGGCATTACCACAATATATCAAGATGCACCTGATCCTTCCACATAACCCTGCTCCAAAGTAAATAATCCCTACGAAATTTTGCCATCCAACAGCTCCTCGGATGAATGTGTTCAATTATCTAATTAACTCAGCACTGACTCCGAGTTCATATGGTGACCATGGCCCCCAGAATTACCATTGAATCCAACAACAGGTATAGAGCGCTGAGCAAAATCAAGTAATAGTTTTTTCTGGCGGTCATCAGTGTGAGGTAGACTTGCACGTAAGAGCTCAACTGGGATTTCTTTACTAATAGCTTTAGCAGCATCTGCACCAATGGCAGCCATATTTGGTGTCCCTTGTATAAGGAATGATTGCATTACACCATCATATTTACTCACACAATACTTGGTCAGAAGGCCAAAGAATTCATTAAATGTAGCCTGCCAAAGTGAACGGTTTGCAATATTGTAATTGCTAGCAGCATGAGGATCAGTTAGAAGTTCGGTTGCCCTTTCAAGCACGGATACTAGAATAAGGGAAGCCCCATCTCCAGCTGAACTTCCAAGTGGACGTAGGGGAGGTGGATCAGAAGTACAAAGAGCAGCTGCTAGACAAGCACTAATTGCACTTAGATCCATTTCACGGATGCATCTTGAAACAACCCTTGCAAGGTTATTAACAGTGTCTGCTGGAGCTGGGTCAGAGGGAAGATTACCAAATAAAAACCTTAAATGCCGAAAGATGGCCATGCAGACTATCCGCATCAGATCACTACCAGGAAAAAGCAGTTGAAGGTACCTAGCAAGTAGCTTTCGACCCTTGGGTAGAGAAACTATCCTGAGAAAAACAAAGTCATCTTTTGCAGCAAGCGTAACTGTACGTCCATTATTTCCCAGTGGATCAACTAACTGAAGTGAGGCAGCAAGTCCTTCCAGAAGACCCTGTCGTTTCCGTTTTAACTGAAGACCGCCATCTTGAAGCTGATTAAACTGTAGGAAACGATCAATATCATCTACATCAAGAAGAAGATAAATACCATCTTCAATTGTGACCCTAGCTGCAAGCATCGGTTCCTGTTCAAGGGGTTTCTCTGAAATGCTTTGCTCAGGACTACCTGCATTAGAGGAATTTGGAGGATCAACTTCCAGTAGAGGACGGGGCCTGCGAATCGATGAGAATGGAACCCTCCCTAGAGCATCAACCTGAAGAAAAGCATGTGGCTCAGAATTAGAAGAGGGTCGTAGAGGAAGTTCCCTTATTTGAGCTGGACTAAAGTGGTGCCTCAATTTAGCACCAGAAGACTTTTTCGCAAGACAACCTTGGTGGTAATAATCATCAACGTATGGATCATTGCTGTGTGTTGCTGCAAGCTGCATTCTAAGAATATTTTCAATTTCCTCAGTTGTCATGTACTTGGATCTAAATCTAGGCCATCCACTATTGCTTCTAAAGCCACTAGTATCAAAACCCTGTTGGGAAAACCGGAGATTCAGTCTACCTATTTGAGCCGATTTTGGCATTTGATCCCTCAGTTCCATCAGCCCAAGCATCTGATCATACTTGTTAATCATGGGTAAACCTGAGGACATGTTGGGATGATCTCCAGGATACAACCCAGCCTGGTTTACCAATTGATTCTGCATTCTCTGATTAAGAGGGGAACCACTAGGAAATTGGCGCATGTTTCCACCAAAAGGAGGCGCGTGATTTATTCCACTCAACTGTAATGCAGGATTGGAGAAATGAGAACGATTTTGAGGTGACAGTGCCATCTGAGCTCCCATAGCATGATAAGGCATGTTTAAGTGCCCTGTATTATGACTTGGAGAAGCTTGCTGAGATCTACCACTGGGTGGAGGATACGAAGTAAATGAAGAGTTAGGTACCAAAATTGGTTCACTAGAAAAATGAGGAAATTCCTGCTGCTTGTCAGGATATAAAGATGTTCTATGCAATGGTCTCGTCTCTTGCAAGTGTGCAATTGTGGAATGTGGTTGCGATGACCATCTTTTTCCATCATGAGTAGTTTCAGTACCATACATATGCTGATCAAACCAGTTGGGAGCGGATTCACCAGGTTGGAGCTGGTGATGTTGTTGCTGCCTTGGCTGCTCAGGATAAGAGGATGTTCTGTACAAAGCTTTTGGTTCATGTAACTGAGAAAGAGAAGAATGAGGTTGCGATGACATTCTTCTTCCATCCAGAGAACCCTCATTATCATAAGCATTTTGTTCATACCAGTTAAGAACATCATCCTTCTGTGCCCATTCAGCCGCAGAATCTGAATAAAATATAAAATAATAAATAATTCAGTTTAGTGAAAAAATTGCATGCAGTGACAACAGAAGAAACAGAATGCTAAAAGGCCAAATGTAAGGTCACTGTGAACTCAGACATACAACAGCTCAACTTAATTCATCAATCTCCAGAGGTGGATTTTACAGACAACACAGTCTGACGAAATATATAGTAAACAAACAACTGTGCTCCGCCTCAACTATTTATACAACTCTATAGTCTAAACATATTCAAGTTTGCAACTTTCGCCCAACTCCTTTATTTATTCTGAAGATTTTCTACTAAAAAGATTACCACATGATCAATAACCATGCAGCTAAATCCCTCACCTCCTTTCCACAGACATAGAAAGGTTGGATCATGTTATTACCGTTTCTATATGCATGCTTGGACGGTTGCAAACATAAATTACATTTGTAAATGCATATGCATGTTAATGATTAAAGTTTTGGTGATGGTGTTTTATATATGTTCAAACAATTCAAAACTTCTAAAAAACCAGATGTATAGTGTAATAGGAAATCACAGTGATTTGGGGTGAGAAGTTTGAACTATATGGACATAAAAAATAGAGGGAGAAAGATAAAAAGTGGCAAAGAGCATAAGAGGAAATTCTGGAACACTTCTAGCTATTTTCAGTTTCAGTTCTTTGTTCCATTGTATATCCACCACAAAAGTACTGAATTTATATTACTCTAATGTCAGCATCCACAGAACAAAACAGTAGTCATCATTACTGAGTGTTTTGATCCAGTATCATCTGTATGGTATCAGAGCTATCTGTATGGTATCAAAGCTATCAATCATGGTAGATGTAAATGATGCATATGAGGATGAAAGCTTCCATATTAGAAATAAAAATGGCGAGTTAAGCTTTATATATCTCTCAACATTCCAACGTATCTAATCAACAAGCTATTATAGAGTCAATAGGAAATTAACCACCTTATAATTGCTTGATCAGGTGTTTCCTCCATAGTTAGTGTGCTGTGTCAATTTATGCAGTCTCCTAATTTATCATCAGAGTGTAATGGTACAATTTACGAGACATATTCAGGTATGCTGAGTCAAGGATCATTACATGACAACAAAGGGAATGCTCAAATTGAGGTAAACTACACAGATTAGGCTGGTATGTTGGTCAATACATTTATAGCTAAAATGTGGTTTCTAGATCCAGTGCAGAGACTGAATAACAAGCTATAGCAATGGCTTATATGGACTAAGGAGTGGGCAATAAAGTTACTTCATGAGATAAAAGTTTCGAAACATAGATTATATGATGTTCCATTAAGATAATCAAGCAGCTTTACTCAAATCATGGGTAGGATTTCCTCAAGCAAATCAGCTTCTTTTCACTTTTCGTGTTAAACAAACCCCCACTCCAAATTAAACTATTGCAACTTCCAAGTATTAATCCTAACACCTTTATGCTTACACTTCATACAAACAACTACCATGTAAAAGATGGCCTCGGTACAATGGAAATATATTACAAACGTTAAATACATATAAAATTAAAATCAATGAAGAGAAGGGGCATTGTTAAGTTATGATAAAAAAAACACATGGAAAATCATTTACAATTGCTTTACTCACTCTGTCTCGATCCCTGTTCACCAATAAATTCTGTGCTTTTTGGTCCACTTACAACCTTGTTCAACTGAAATTAAACCCAAAAAAAACACTTAATCTTCGTATCAACATGCACAAGGCAAAACATATGATCACATACATGAGAATTATTATCAGAATTATAAAAGAAACTGAATTATAAAGCTGAGCACACAAGTAAAACAGAAAAAAAGATTAAAAACTATTTGTTGTGTTGGAGAAAGAAATCATTACTTTAGCTAACAAATACATTTGAATAAGCCTGAAATATCCAAGGAATCAAGCAAAGTAGAGTAGCCTTTCATTTAACCAACTATGTCACCTTCTTTTTTCTAATTTTCTTTTATACGAGATAGCAACTGAAGTCCCTTAAGTCTAAATTCCCTGTGTACATGTTTGCATAACATAATTTTCTCCCTCATTTTTATCCCAGTAATTTCAAGTGAAAAAATCTGGCCGAGATTTTATCCAATTGCCCAATATTTCTTGCTAAACTAATTCGTTTAACCAAGGGTAGGAAACCATAATAGCCGATCTGCCAAGCTTTTTGCAAAGGTTCTAAACGGATGGAAGCTGCATGATCCACACCATACCGATACATAGGAATGACACAGGAGTTGATTTAACAGCAGAAGAGAAGGTGGCATATTACTAATGATTTCTCTCATTTGCCAAGAAGGAAGTTGTAACATGGAAACAGAAAATAAAAATGAGAAAAATAATATATACAAGAAATTTGGAGGGGTACAACCCAGAGAGACCTAGAGGCCAACATCCACGGGCCAAACAAGAAAAACTCAACGACAAACGGAAATTAAAGTGAGCAACCACTGTAAGGACTAAGAGTAGGTACATTTTCATCTTCACTGTACCTAATTGTCAATCTAGTCCCTCCACTTTTACCAAAGTCCCCATGAAAAACAGTCCCTCCACTTTTACCAAAGTCCCCATGAAAAACATTCCCTCCAGTTTCATCTCAAGGGCATTGCTAATAATATGATATACTAGCGGATTTGGTAGTAGAAAAATATGGATTATTGCTCCTTTTAACATTCAAAAAAAAAATCTAGAAACTACCATTTGCACTTGTCAAACGTAAAAACTCCAACTCTCTAGCATACTAGCCTGGTCAACAAGCATAGAATCACTAAAATGAGAGAGTACGCAAAAGATCAAGCTTCTTGCTTGATACCTTGAACTAATTTAAAAACAAAATTCTTTATCATAGTCAATAAAAATTCTAACACATCAAATGAGAATATTGAGAAACAGGACCAAACCAATTTCTTGCTTAAACTTTTTGTCACAGGAACATCGAGAGATTTAAAAAGATCAAAAATAAAGCTCAACTATGCTGTAAAATAGATGTTCAGAAATATCAACAACAGAAAAAATAAATATTTTTACTTCTTTGTCCAACACAGGCCTTAACTGACTTATTTGAATCAATACAGGGTTACTTTCTTCATACTACAGGATGATAAATTTCATATATATAATATAAATAATAAAATAAATAATTTATCAATTCTTTAATGAATGCAAGCAAATTGGGATAATATCATGACAATATTTCAGTTAATTATCTAATAAAAATATCAAGCATTCAAGGAGAGAATGATAATCATAATTTAACAGCCTTACCTTCCAAAAAGTGGTGCTGAGATCATCAATGTCAGAAAGAGATTTTAAATCCTCAGCCTGCAAATTGAAAGAAGTGAGTTGATAATAGCATCATATGATTAAGATTTAATGACGAATAACAGTTAATATCCATTGATTTTAGGAGGGGTGGGGAAGGAAGCAAAGATTATGCCAACATTTTTATATTTCAAATTATTCTGGAAGCAAAATTTGTAGTTGAAGTCGAAAGAATTATGGACATTAACCTCTTCTCTATTCACAATGAACTCCCCATTACACTCAAGCAAATCATCATCTTCTTCTAACCCTCCCAGCTCAACTTCTTGAACAGCACTATCCGAACCAAAAAACGCATATTGTGATGCATCAAAAACAGCACCATCTGCATAGGGGAAAATGTTTCAACCGTTAGAACTATGTAACATGAAAAGTATAGGATGCACTGGTGATGGCATACTATCAAGTCATAATGTCAAGTCAAGAAAGACATAAAACCATGATTTAAATATGTAAGACACCAAACATTGCATCAAGTCAAAAGATAAGACACCAAACATAACATCAAGTCAAAAAATTACATTAGTAAGACATAACACCAATTTTTCAAAATGTAAAGCCGAAAACAATTCTCATAATATAATGGAAATGTGTCATTCATAGAAAGTGCAACAAGTTTTTCAGTAAAATGTATATAAAAATAATATTTCTATAACAAAGCATTGACACATGAAGAAATAGCTCTTAACTCAACACTATCTGGGTTTGCACAGGAAAAAATAAAATAAAAACAGCACTGAATCAACTACCAGTGTAAAGCAGATAGAGAATCATTACACAGTCACCAAACAGTGGTAGCAGTCAATAGCAACATAACCCAAAAGATGGCAACAAAAAAATCCAATTCAAATGAAATAATCGGCATATTAAACTTTCTATAATTCATAACATTAACAGAAGGTTTTGGTCCAGCTACCCAGCATTCCGTTTAAGAACTTCGACCTGAAGCTTAAAAGGCTACTGTGTGTGAACTGAAGATAACAACCAACAAACAATAGAAATGCAAAAGAACTCCATAACAATAATAGCCAGTAATATTGGATCAATTTTTTTATAATTCAAATCAAATTAGTGGACAACACATACCAGATCTGCATGAACAAACTGAATCAGAAAAACACACCCAGAAACACCCATTCAAGATAAGGTTAAGATAAAAAATAAATTGAATCCCAAAAGATGAAACAAACCTGCGGAAACATTCCCCAGTTGCCTAAGATCCTCTGTGTTGGGAACTCCCCCAACATCACCCCCAGTTCCAAACCCATCCATATCCACCATGAAAAGAAAGAAACCGAAAACAAAACCAAGAAAGAAAAACAAAAGATTCAAAGAGAAAAGAGAATCCAATACAAAAAAGATTGAAACTTTAAAACTATATCTTTCTCAGTAAAACTCGAAACTTAAACCGAAGCAAAAGAGAAAAACTTAGAGGAAGAACAACAACAAGAATATCCGTCCAAACAATTGAGCGCGTGAAAAAGGATTAAATTTGGATCAAAGCCAAGAAGAAGAAAAGGAAGAAGAAGATAAAAGAGAGAGAAAAAAAGGGCAGCCCTACAAATACAAAGGAGATACAGATTGAGATTTATTTCAGAATTTTTTGTGTGCAGAAGAACCCTAGAACGGAACCGAATAAGACTAGTTGATAATTATTTTCTAAACAACAAATAGAGATGCAGGTTTATTTATATTTGCATTCTAACAAAAACTAGACTTGATATCTATTAAACTCTTTATTAAGGGAGTGAACATGTATGCACATTTTTTTATTATATTAAAATATATAATTTATTAACTTTATTATTTTTATGAATAATTAGTTAAAAATTAGAAAAATAATATGCTTTAATATATATATATATATAACTTAATAATAAAGGTATTAAAAATTATGTAACTGTTATTTTTAAAAGAATATTTATTTAATTATTTTAAAACAAAAAATATGTATAATTATTTTATTTTATT
>Ga0123340_1004196_pt1 | contig 13620 bp, 4 predicted proteins | sample SirMexnodulemix_FD_89961 | JGI IMG/M metagenome (GOLD analysis project Ga0123340, IMG submission 89961) | Root nodule microbial communities of legume samples collected from Mexico - Siratro Mexico nodule mix | ecosystem: Host-associated > Plants > Roots > Nodule | place: Mexico: Nepantla... | reverse complement strand
TAGAATTTTAAAAATTATTTTTACAAAAATATATTTTCTATAATAAATATGAACATTTTATATGAATCTTAATATTTATAAATTTATTAAATTTTGACCCATTCATGACATCTACTTTTGTCCTTGGTTATAACGCTTTAGTGGTAGTATGATATTCTGTTTATCAATTTTGCTTCTGATTTTATCTAGTTAAATTATTCAAAAAAAAACAATTAAATTTTTTTAACCAAATTTATTTTGTTCACAGTTATTTATACCAACAGCATATTCAAGAACCATCTGTATAATGCAAGAAATTAAAGTATCAAACATGAAACAACACAACAAAAGTGATAGAATTAATGTTGTGAAAACAAACAATAAGAGGAACATCAATACATACACAGTATTTTAAATCATCTGTATTTGACATATCAACTGCTAGTTAATTTTTAGATGTCAAGTTTAACTCTGAATTGATATAAATGAGTTAAACATGTTTAGTTAGTTAACTCTTTTTCTGATCTGATCTTGTTTATCTCAAAATTAATTATAAAAATCGTACAGAAAATCTGATTCACGTTTACATTCCAATTGAGATTCATTGCATTTAACAGTAAGACGACAGGCATGTACCTTCTTCTTGTGTTCTTATAGATATTTAAATCCCTCATTCTCTAATTTATATAATTATAAATATAACATCTAAAATAACTATGCATAAGCCTTAACTTATATGTCTATAATATTTAACAAAAAGATATATATATATATATTAAACAATTCCAACTATATTAAATATCAATTTATTGAATTCATTTTAAAATACTTTTCGTCCAAAAACCTTAACTTCAATAAATACTGAAGGACACCTAAATTCATTTATCCAATTTGTATTATTTATGACAGCTTAACATCTCATTCATTATAAGAAGATTTGGTTTACATGTTAAATCTTAACTACTTAAAGTAAATTCATTACACTAATAATTATACAACTAATTATATGTAATATTAATGTAAGATTTCTCTCTCAACTTCTTACATTACATTAAATATTTAACCTCAAATCATTCAATCTAATATAAATATACAATTCAATACAAATTTAGTAATTCTAAATATTACATCATCAAATAATTACACACATACAACTTAATTAATTAATTGAACATAAATTAGTTTCACTTTTAATTCATCCATCAAATCTATTTTCAATCCATAGAACAATTTCACATATACATAAACATTTCTAATTATATACAAATCATACATTTCAGATACACTATATCATGTTAAAATAAATCGAATTTACTGAAAAAAAAAGTAGAATTTACTTGACAGATTTTTTTTTTAAAGAACTAGTTAATTGCTCTTTAAAACCGACTAGATGAATTATCATTTATTAGGCAAATTATATGTGAAAAAAAACAATAGTAACATATTCATAATATCCCACAAGCAACAATAAATTTAACATTTTCAAAATTTTCAATCCATCATTAAATATTTAACATATCATAATATTAATTTTAAATATTTTGTTAAAAACCCTCTTATCCAATTAAATAAAAAAAATCAAGATAATCTTAAACTTCCTCTCAATCTTATTTATTTTTCATTTAACTTAAGGTTAGAACATTCAAACATTCAAATATAATGGTAAAACTAAAACAACACAGAAATATAATTTTATATTGCAAAATACCTTATTAGATCACATACAATTCATCCCAATTAGCTCATAAGTAAACAAGTTTTAATTTGTTGAAAGTTTAATTTCTATATTATTGACGAGTAAGCATGTGAAAATGGTTCAAAATCAAAGAAAAATAAAGAATGGAAAGGAGTAAAAGTTGAGATTTGAAACTAGGCTCCACCTGTTCACAATTTGGCAGGAACTAACTGTTGTTTATACTTTTGTCAACAACAACAACCACCTTTCTTCCATTTCCATAAATAAATAAAATAAATATCCATGGAATTCAAAAGTGGACATGGATCATAACTCGGCTGCGCAGACAGAGTCAACTTTAATAAAAGTATTTGATTTTTCCACAAGCTCTAACATTGGTTCATCTCAAAGTGTTCTCTCTTTTTTGTTTTTTTTGGAAAAAATTACTCAAAAAGTTTCTCATACTATTGGCGGCATATTTTCCATTCAAAGTATATATAGATATTATAAGTCATAAAGTTCTTGGGATGGGTAAAGAAATTAATTTCAGACAAAATATATATCTGGTTTTATCAGTTTAGTTAAAAATTGAAAAATGATGTGCAATATTTATCTTAAAGTTTTCAGAATGATTTAAGATGGATTTCCGACAAACACGCATGTCAATAAATATCAGTGTTATAAAAACTTATCCTTTATTTTGGATGGATTTGATATTACTTTAGGGACAAATCCTATCCAAAAGTCAAGTTTTTGATGAGAAATGTAAATAATAAATGATGCCTATGGCTTTATAGCCATGTTTACTTAAGCATGCTTAATGATGTTTAGCATTTTAATTCGGGTTAATGTAGGGAAAATTCCTTTTGGAAGTGAGAATGATATAACGAACTTGTATTAGTTTTTTTTTTTTTATCATTATTATTATTATAGTCGAACGTAATCTTTCAACTTTATTCTTGTCTTTTCTTCTATAACAGGAAAGCCTTTACTTGAAGAAACAATCCCGTTGAAACCATATTTCCTCAAGAAGGAAACTTTGACAAGATACGTGGCTATACTACGAGGTAATAAAAAAGAATTACCACAACATCAGTTATATTAATATAAAAATACAAAACATTTATTATAACATAAAAATTAAAATTTTCAATAAAATATGTTTCGTCGGAAACAGTTATTGAAATTGTTATTCTCTTTATATATTAGTATAAATATATTATCACATCGTTTGGAAGAATAAACAATTGAAAAGGTCTTCGAAGAAGAAATGGCATGTTAAAAATAATTAATATAAGTTTTTTTCCAGTTAGTGTTTGTATTTTGTTTTCTTTTAACATCGTTTTTTTATGATTAAATTCATAGAAGTTAAAGAATCATAAAAAAAAAACATTATACTTGCATATCTTTGTATTTTTTTTATTTTCACATTTAAATAAGGAAGACTGAAATAATAAAAAATGCAAATTCTAATTGAAAAAAATAAATATTTGTATCATATTGATTAATTTTCTTCTTTTGAAAGAATATATGTTTGGTTCACTTATATCATCACTTATGAATAAGTTATCACTTAAATATCGAAGAAGAAAAACAAAATGTAAATTTATCAAAAAATAAATAAAAAAAATCCACATCTCTGTCCTATTTAATCAATGATGTGTTATGTAGTGAATAAGTCATTGTTTAATAAATAACTCTAGACAAAAGAGACTAAAATAGTGATAATTTAAAAAATAAATAAAAATAAGAAAAAGATATTAAAAATCACATACAAAATTTATAAATTTACAAGAGATAAAAAATATCTAAGCCTTATTAATTTTCAGAAATAAAAGTTGTGACTTACAGACCTGTAGTAAAAGATATATTTTATTTAACGTGCAATAATCATGTATATAATATTAACAATATTAAAATACCCTCATTTAATATTTCCCCTTTTCATTTACCCGTAAGCTATAATTTAACTTTCGTAGACGAAAAACAATGAACATCACAATTTCAATATTTACAACACGAGTCTACCTTTTTATATTAATCAATTTATATAAGCTTTGAGTAATATATTGTAATATATATTATATTGAGATATGAGTTATATATAGTCACTTATATAAGATGTCTGCTAAGGAATGACTTCTACCTCATATATATACAGCACATTATTCACAATAAATAATCAACCAATTTTTTTGATGAAAATTTGTTTAATACATATATATATGAATATGGTATTCATATCATAAATAAAAGAATCAACTATTTTTTCATGGAGAATTTCTTCCTTGCATAGTAGTGTCAACAATCAACATTTTTATTTATATATTATCCAAGCATGCTTCTTTTATCACCAAGTGCCACCAAAAGGATGCTCCCTTCATCTCTAGCTAAGAAAATAATAAATAAACAAACAAGCTCTCTTACTCTTTGCTATATGCTTCTCAATCCATAAGCATAAATATCTTCAACCATTGTCAATGTCACTGTCATATTGCTGGACCTGTAAAGTAGGGATAAGAAAAATGTTACACATTTAGATTTTATTTTGCTAATATTTTTATAGTGATTTTGTATCTTAATTTTTTAAAGCTTATTGTTTTTATCATATAATTTCATTTAGTAGTTGCACTTTTCTACAGATTTACTAATTACCCTTAGATGCTGTTCTTCTCTGTTAGAAGTCTGAATATATTTTTGTGATGTTATGGAATACTTACCAATATTTCAAATTTTTTCCCTGGTCAACTAGTACTATACTACTTTAATGGATAATTGACGGACACAACTTGACATGTTGTTGGGCCAGTGTAGGTAAGCTGTATTCTGCGTGAGCCCAATAAGCAATTCCCAATTGGGTCAATTTGAGGATTATTGGGGTTCAATCAAAACTTTCTTTTACACCCAACAAGGCTTCTTGTTGGCCTCTTCCAAGACACAAGAGCTAAAATCCTGGAAATGAAAGTTGTGAAAGGATGGAGAAGATCACATAACTGTTTTCATAAAGTAATGCAAACAAGGGAAAAGAGAAGATACTCTATCTAGAACACTTTTACATTTGTTCTTTATTATTAACTTACTTTGAAAGGTAACTTATCTATACGATAATTTAATTCATTTTTTTTTTTAGATATGTTTGCACAAACTTATCCGTTGAGACTTTTAGAAGAGTTAAATAAAAAGGTTAAAATTATTTTCTTTTTCGAAAATTAAAATCAAGCAATATATAAGTTCATTTGTGGATTATCCCATATTTAATAACGTGTATATTCATTTACATATTAATTAAATAATTTTTTATTAAAAATAGAAAATTGTAAAGAAAATCCAAGATTCAACATAGAGAGAGTACACATTATTTTTTCTTCAATATCAAAAAGAAATAATAATTACGTAAATATTAAAACAAAATATCAAAGGATTTGACCACGAGATTGAGAATTTAAAGTAAACAATAAATAAAAATATAAAAAATGATTAAAAATAATGAAATGTGTGTCATAAAAATTATTTGATTTAATAAAATTGAAGTTTGTGTTTCATGATACGCAATACATCATTCAAACAATACCCTATGTCTATGTCTAGGTAACTACTTTATTGTGTAATTTAAGCTATGATTGAGATCTGTTTTGGATATTGGATATACAAGGCCTTTTGGTATGAGATAGATCAAGATTGTAGTTTTTTTTTCAGGTGATTAAGTTGGTTCATAACATCATTGTTATGACTCCTTACTTTGTACAAAGTTTAGAACACCCACTCTCATTTATTTTATTTTTTTATGACTGATAAAAAGAAAACATCATTTGAACAAAATGGGATAAAAGGAGGAATGTGAATCAATGTTGGGAGAGAAATGTGAATTAATGTTGTGAGAGAATCACTTTGGGAATATGGGTAAACTTTGTAAATATTCAACAATTGAGAGAGAAAATGAAAAGTTGTGTAACAAAAATTAAGTACCACTTAAAACAATGAAAAAAAGAGGCTTTTAGATTACGTAATAAATTATGTATGTTTTTAGTAAATTAAGAATATAACTAATATAAAAACATAAGAGAATGAGAATATAAATAATTAATTTTACTTTTATACCATAAAATAAGAATACATGTTATTGTGAATGAGAATAATTAATTTTATACCATAAAACGAATATAATTCTCATCAAGAACATGAGAGAATAAGAATATAAATAATTAATTTTATTTTTATACTATCAAATAAGAATACATGTTATTGTGAAGAAGTAAGAAGTGACACGATTCAATTTTAATTAAATTTTAATTTAAACTAACTGTTATAATTATTTATTATTGTGTAGTTTGAAACCTTCCTAGCACACAACACAGTAGATTCGTATAAAGAGAGAAAAAGGAAAAAAGAACGTGACAATATATGCTACAGAAAATTGTACAACATAGAGACAGTACATGGTAACCTTTGTTTTTCTTTTGCCTCTGTGTCTCCCTTTTCTTACTTTCCATCTTCATCTAACAACGTTACTCAGTAGTTTCTGTCTGGTTTAAAATGTGCGAAGATAACTTTTCCCATTAAAAAAAATGACGTGCGTGCCATGTATAGCTTTTTTCCATTGCTTCCCTTTTAATCCTTTTATCTCTTACTTCTCCAGTTATTCCACGGGGTAAAGGATCACTATCAGAACTAACACCAAAATTGCTTTTAGAAAAAATTCATTTGCACCAATGCGCATTATTGACGACTCTAAGTTAAGTTGGTAACGGTATCTGCCATGCCATGAATATGTATAGGTAAGGTCCCACGCCACTGTGAAAATAAAAAGGCTTAGAAGAGAACCAAGACACATAGAAAAGGAATTAGAAGTTATACATATGATAATATAAATAAAAATCTTCTAATTTAAAGTAACACCACACTGTATTTTCTAAGTCTTTAGTTAATTATTCTTTTACATCTTAACTAATATTATCATCTAATTTTTAAAGTTTATATGTTTTCAACCAACTTCTAGTACTACAAGCATTTTTAATAAGAGGTTAAACTAATTAATTGTGCACAATTTTAACATACATTATGGCCACCAAGAATCATATATAGGATCACAAATATTTAACCACATTCAAAGAATGAGTTTCTTCGTCTCCCTTACATTGACAACTAACACTTAATCTCTTCATCTCCCTTGCATTGAAAACAAAAATCTAATCTCTAACACAAAAACAGATTCTAATGAACAGGGCAACCCATATTTGACAAAAGTAAGATTGAGTGAACGTTACACTTTCCTTCTAACAGAATGTAGAATGATAACCATGCTTATGAAAGAAGAAACAATATGTCTATCTAACAGCAAGCACTCAAGGCAATCATCATATTCAAATCAACTTCAATTTACATGAAATTTCTCCGATAACATACTTACTTGAGCGTTGGAGTGTCTTTTACAAGTACTTTACAAGTACCTCTCCAGTTATTCCAGGCACAGGAAATCAGAGATTGACAGAAAAATAATCCCAGTTGACACTTCGAAGTATTGTTCTAGTCTCTTAAGACTCTCCCGTTATTCCAGGCACCGGAAATCAGAGATTGACGGAAAAATAATCCCAATTGACACTTCGAAGTATTGTTCTAGTCTCTTTTAAGACCCGCAAAAACAATTATTGTTACCGAACTCAAGGCTCCTTAAGAATAAAAACAAATCCTAAGAGTCTGTTTGTGCAATCCATATAGGTTACATTTAGATCCGCAATCCAAATAGATTACACTTAGATCCATACCATCAATGTTGGAGGTTTGGTCTGTTATGCTTGAAACACTGTTATTATGGCTTCTCTTTTTTTACTGGTTTCTGAAAACACCGTTCAAATGCTTGGGGCATTTCTCTCTAATCCACGAAACATGCATGAATTCTGAGCCCTCTTGGTTCATTCTTCGGTTGCAAATTTAGCCCACACTGCTCTTTACGTCTTTTCCTCAAACTCTCTCTAACTTTCACATAACAGAGATACATAAATATATAAAACTATTCATGACTGTGTGGTTTAAAGTTCCATCATTATCCTACACATTTTACTAAAACAGAGGTTGAACTTAAATACAAAGTAGGTTAGTTTGTGCCATTCTCGAAAGTGTTTAGAGATATATAATAGGTTTTTCTTAACCAGGAGGACTAGGATAATATAGCTTTAATAATAATGAGATTGGTTTTAAAGTTATAGAGTATTAATCAAGAGATAACTTGTCAACATATGAATACTTTTCTATTTTCACAGAAAAAAAAAGTATTAAAAATCTTGTAATTTGAATTCCTAAAATCACCTGCTTCATACCTATATACCCTTAATAGGAGAGAATTAATGAAACTTAAACTCGTAAAATTGAAGGTTCAAGGCATTGTTTTAGAACCACTCACACCGACATTTTTGGAATTAGGGTAACTATTTTTCTGCTGCCTAAGACCTCCCATGACTAGCTGACGAAACACAGACACGGAGAAAGCTTTTGTCTGAATTGGTCACTGCTGGTCGTGTTGCTTTATTCGTTGTTGAAAGGCAGCATTGGTCCTTACAAAAGTTATCATCTGCTTTTTCTTTTTTAAAAGATAATTTCGTTTATTCTCAGTGGTCTTGTAATAATAAAGTTAGTAATTATTAGTGTTTGAACACATGCATTCAGTTACCTCAGAAGCGCACTGATAACTCCAGTGTGGAAGGTGAGAAATTAACATCACAATACGTAGAAAAAAGTTCACATTTATCTTGACCAGTCTTTTCCTTTTCCTTTTGTTTTCAAGTGCAGAATATAATATGACCTAAAATGATACATTCATTATTTGTGTTTGTTTCTTGCATCATGCTACTGAACAAGTTCTAGAACACTCACCAACTTCACTTCGGTCGAATTGCATGGTTTTGAGTGGGATTTTGGCGTCTTCTAAGATTGGTTATCTTCAACTTTCAACCTCAAAAACAAACAAATCTGTACGTCCCAGCTTATGAATCTAATTTGATTATTACAACGTCGTAAAGTCTTGCCTGTTGACTGATGGAATGTGTATTTTCTTTACGTTTCTCTCACTGTCTATAGAACTCTTTTCCTTTTTTTTCTCTCCCATTCACACTCATTTTTGACTTGGAGCTTCTGTAAGTGAATACTCTTAACTGAAAATTCGCAACACGATAAAGAAACTTCCTACTTCGAATATGCTGAAAGTACAATGATTGGAGCTTCCTCGGAATTCTGATTTTGCGACAATTTTGAGGACAGGTAAAGAGCTATGGACATTAAATGACTGTCGACGATATCAAGTTTCTGAGAAGTTTTTCTCAGAATAAAGCTTCAGTGCGTGCAAAACCTAATGGCAACTGAAGTACCAGCAAATGCACGGAAGAGAAAAAGAAAAGAAAAAAATTGGAGAAAAAGGAAAGAGTGACTTACCGAAATATTTAGTGTAGTTGTCTGAACTATCCAACTTGCTACGACACAATCAACCTTTGTATGCAAAACCATATTTCTGACTTTGCATTAAGACTGCTTCTGAAATTAAGATAATGTAAACTTGTATAGAGAGGCTGCAAGATTCGAGAAAAGTACCAACCGAGCATGAAATTTCTAACAAAGTTATCCCGAGAAACACTGCCTCGATAAATGTTAGTGTGGATCAGTGGCACATTCTTTAATACTGTATGTAGCAGTACCACTTTTCTTCTGTCTTGATACCTTTGCTTTATCGTGCTACTAGCTTATCGCCATACGTGGAACACCAGTGAGTTACCAAGCATGATGAAGCATGTAAGAGAGTAACAAACTCAAGAAACAAAATTTTAAACCAAATGATATCGCATAGTAAACAAACGAAACACAATACATGCACACACTGTTTTACAAAGAAAGCTCAATTGAACACAAATGAAACTTGGCTCGATGCAGAAACATAAACAAAACCAATGACAAGAAAATATACAATTGAAGACTAAATTCTACCAGCCTGATTTCTGTTAACACTGACGCGTGAAGACGGTGGAACATGGAGTGCTGCCATCCTAGAACGGATATAAAAATATAAGAGTTTAATGGTACAGTTATTTTTTGGATCAATAGCTAAATGAGTTCAAGCATGTCAACAAAAGGGTGACTCGATTAAATGGAAACTCATTCAGCCATTGATAAAGAAAAAATAACAGTACCAAAACCCTTAAATTTCTGTGGCTACCATAGATTTTCTCTTTTCTCTAACCCATCTAAGTTACAAGAGATGACTAGCGGAAGAAGATGCAAGGCCAGATAAATCCGTCCATGAGTAGTAATGGTTACTGTTTTCTGAGACACTCAAAGGAGATCTTGACAAATTCAAACCACCGTTGTATTCCAATTTAACCCGTGGTGGCAGCTGAGTAACCCTAGAAGTTGCGGCAATATCTCCAACCAAACCTTCAACACTTTCAGTTTGAAAAGGGTAGGAAGAAACAGCAGAAGCTGGATCAAAACCATTCAAGAAAGGAAATTGCTGAAACCGCCACTGTTCCACTCCTCCTCCAGCAGTAGTAACACTTGAACCATGACCCTGACCACCAATTTGAAACCCCATAGGAGAACCGTTCTGTGCTTGCATCTCACGCAAGTTAACACCGGCGTTTCCTACGCCATAGCGGTTCATAATCTGAAGAGAGGCCATGAAAGGTTGTGGGAATCGACCAATAAGCTCAGGCATCGAACTTGTGGAATTGGGAAGTGATGATTTCTCAGTAGAAACCGGAGATTTGGAGCGACTCCTTTTGTTCTTCTTGTTCCTACGGCATCCTCCACCAACAGGAACGTTCCTGAGAGCTCCACCTCTTGTCCAATAACGCCTACAAGTCTTGCAAAAGTGCCGCGGCTGAGAGAGGCTGTAGTTGTTGAAGTAGCAAAACTTGGTGTTGGTGGATTCACACCGAGGGCACTTCAGAGCTCCTTCCTGGGCCGGAATCTTGGACCGATCCGCCATCAAACCGGGCCGGACTGAGCCTGCAGCTTCATGAACTCCCACGTGAGGGTCCTGTGGCTGTTGAGGCATCGGAGGAAGCAGCTGAGGACTGTTACTGCCATTTCCTTGATGTTGATTTTGTTGCTGCAGAAGGAAAGAAAGAGAGAAATAGTTGAGTTGTAATGAAAAAAACCTGGTATATTCAGGAAGATTAGATTGCAAAGTAGGAATAGGAATATTAACGAGTTATCTTTTAGGGCTTAGAAACTGTGGCTGAGATTTGAGGGAATTGAAACCTTACTTGCTGCCAATTGGGAGGATCTAAATAGACTGGAATAGAAGAGAAAACCATGGTGCTTCAATCCTTTTGTGAGTGTGTGTGTATGTTTTTTTTTTTTTTTGTTTTTTTTTTTATAAAGTTTGATGGGTCTTTAGGGAGAAGGTGGTGGTAGAATCGCACTAGGTAGAGGGAATAGCAGAGGCAAGAAAGTAAGGGAAAAAGAAGAGGATGAAGGAGAGGAAAGCAAGAAGAGGCTTTACTTTGTTTGCTTTGCGCTTATTCTCTCATTCTCATCTCTTTTTGTTTTATTATATTTTAGGGTTTTAAGTGGAAGAAGTATCTTAACCTGTAAGCTTCTTTTTGACGCGTTGTTCTTCGTAGAAACGGGATGGTGGCTCCCATGCATGGAAACACCATACCCTATAATATATCATACTTCTAAAAATTCAATATTATTTCTCACTCTATTCAACACAAGTCATTGCTTCAACTTAATCACACAAAAACTAGTTACTGCTGAGTTTCTTCGTTTACTATTTCACAATATCACACAAGTTTCTGCTGCATAATTATGTATGAAGTACAGAAGAGAAGGGTAAAAGTAATTTGCTGCAAGTTGTTTGCAGCTTTTCCCTTTATGTTATTTATTATTAAACTTTAATGTCAGTAAAAAAATTACCAAATTTAAATTTATTATTGTTGTCATTACTATACTATATAAGAATGAAAATTTAGTGCTGTTATTTTTTAAATAGATTGACAAATTAAATATTACAAAAACAGGTAAGGTGATTTTGAGTCTGTGGGTAGTTAAAATTATTAAGCTCAACATATAGAAATGAATTATAACAAATTATTAAAAATTATAAAAATGTCGAAAGATGAGTAAGTCTTAATGCAAGAATAGTAATCATCACTTACATGTTGCAGTAGTTTTTGACTTGTGGGTCGTTCATAACACAGTGATTTACCTTTATAATCGGAAATTCATAAACACATATTAACAACAAATGATAATGGTCTCTTTTCATTCCAATCCAAAAATCGACAATTTTCAAGATTTGTGACCTTGAACTATTAAAATATTAAATTTAGCAATATATCAGGTTCATAAGATAAAGATGAAAGTAAAACATTACACCATTTTCTCAATAACTTTTCATACAAAATCAAGAACTAACATTTCGAAACAAGATTATCTACCATCAAGTTGAGTCACAGTAAATTATAATGCATTTTTTATTTCAAAAAGTTAAAAGATAGCGTAACAAAAAATATATAATATGTGAATGACATTTAACATTGGTTTATATTAAGTTATCTTGCAAACTTTTAACTTGAAGCTTTTTTCTCTTTCTTGTTTTATCCATCGTTGTCTGTTCCCATTACTTTTTGGAACATGCTTAAGGGTAAAATGCCAGAATACGAACAAAGGTTTAAACACAAGCATTCGTCATGTTTAAGTTTATCGAAATCAATTTCACACACTACTACAAAGATTTGATTAATTGACAGAAAAATGATTTGCAAAGATTGCGGTCCAAAGAACAATAATTGAAGAAAACTAGTAAAGTGGTAGTTCGGAAGGAAAATGCAGATTAAAAAAGAAAAACACCTGCAAAGCAAAACCCTAAAATATAAAATAATTGGCACCGGCTAGCCTGTAATTGCTTTACTTTTTTCATACTTAGGTCCAGTAAAGTAGTGGCTTAAAGTTGTGGTTAGATCCTTTTTGGGCACATCACCAACACTAGTGACATCACTGAGTAAGCTATAAACTATGGTGATAAAAGACAAAGTAAACAAATCAGATATTCCTGAAGAAAAAACATGCCATATTTATTAATTCAACGTCACCAATTTTATGTGTTAGGGGCACTCAAGTTGAAGCCACAAAAAGATTTTGTCTACTTCTTAAATGTAAAAGAAATGCATATTTTTTTGTGAATGCGCACATGTTCACAACTTTTTGTCTAATTTATTGCAATTTATTATAATAAAGACTAAAGGCTGATTTATAATATTTCATATTTTTTCCAGCTTCAGGGGAAAAAAGTTTTTTACTTCTGATGAAATTAGGAGATGGTGGTGTTACAAAGACATATTAGAATGACCAACTGAAGACTAACTTGGAAGATTGTTGTTCAAACTTAGTTCATAGACAAAGTTGTTCAATATATTTGCTTAGTTACTTCCTAAAGAGAAAAGCTTTGAACATAGGATTGTAGAAATTTGAGAAAAATTTGTGGAAAATTTAAAACAAGGAAGCCTTTATTGAAAATTGAAAAGCAAAAAGAAAATCAAACGAACAACAACAATGTGGAACTGAAATTTAATCAAATTTAGATCCGTGTAAATTTTATCATATTATAATGTTTAATATTACACAATCAATCAATCAACATCATTAATATACACAAAAAAAAAACTAAACTAAAATAATTATGACACGTAATTAAATAAGTTCAGCTCTCTCATCTTGATGAAAGTTCCATTAGATAAAAGAAAATTGTATAGTTTAATATATTGAATGTTCAATTCAGTTATTTCGTTATAACCTACCTTTATCCTTAAAAAGTAAATATCTTACTCACGTCTTGTTTTTTTTTTTTTTTTTTTATTTTGTTCTTCAAAAAATTTTTCATAAAAATATTTCCTTATTTCGAAAATTATAAATATAAATATTTTATTAAAAAAAAAAAAAATATTATTTCTCAATTAAAATCATCAGATTTTACT
>Ga0123340_1004195_pt1 | contig 13621 bp, 6 predicted proteins | sample SirMexnodulemix_FD_89961 | JGI IMG/M metagenome (GOLD analysis project Ga0123340, IMG submission 89961) | Root nodule microbial communities of legume samples collected from Mexico - Siratro Mexico nodule mix | ecosystem: Host-associated > Plants > Roots > Nodule | place: Mexico: Nepantla... | reverse complement strand
TTATAAAACATATTCCAAAATATTTTGTGATATCATCCCATAACTCATTCAAAACAACTTCTGAAATAGTACTTGGGAAATAATAATCTCCAAAATATTTGGATGAAAATAATTTAATCAACATTATTATTATTCTTTATTTATACTGTAGAAAAATGTTGAGAATGATACTAATGATAAATAAAGAAGACAATTGTTAGTGACTAGTCAGGATAAATAAGCATGTGCACATATCAAACCTATCATCAACACTTCAATAAATCTCAATCCCCAAAGAATCAAATCCTCCATCAACTGGTGCCAGTAATGACACAATCATGGTCATGATGTCTTTTCTTCATAAGAAAAATAATAGTAATTATCAATAAAGATTATCAATGACATTTCTACATTAAATCTCCAGAGTTAAAAAAAATTGAAATATAAGTTATATAATTAGTTTATCTTAGATAATAAAAAGTTTTTTTTTTGTAAAGAAATCTAAGAAAGATTATAAAAATAAAATTTCAATAAAAACATTGAGAAAATATTATTTGCAGGATTGTGAGGCTTACGGTACCTCACAGAAATACAAAACAAAATGCAAAACACACACTCAGACACCCTACATTGGGAGTTTAAAATTATAGCTTCCTCTGCTAATGTTTTCTAATACAAACTTTTTTCATACTTTTCTTTAATTATTTTCTTGTGTGTTGTGAATTATCAGACACTCCATTTATAGAGAGGTAATGAGTAACTATCACTACTAGAAAAATTATTACTAGGAAAACCCATGACCTCTCAATAACTTTGAAGAAATCATAACCATAAGACTAAAGCAGCTTTTATATCATATTACGATTATTATTATATTTATTATTACAATTACAATTACTATTATTATTAATATAATAATAATAATAATAATAATTATTATTATTATTATTATTATTGTTCTTATTAACTTTATTATTATTATTATTATTATTATTTTTATTATTATTATTATTACTGTTATTCTTATTGTTATTATTCTTATTATTATTATTATTATTATTATTATTGTTGTTGTTGTTATTATTATTATTATTATTGTTGTTGTTATTATTATTATTATTATTGTTGTTATTATTTGTTATTGAAATTTTCAGTCACTAATTCGGTCAATAATAGTGACCAAATTTTTCGGTCATTAATTTCAATCACTATTCAACAATTTTCTACTAGTATACTATTTACTTGTAACCTCATAGTAGTAATTAAACTTGTTCTTTCAAATATAGTTTAGATTTGATTATGAAGAGATAGGTACTAAAATTTGAAATATCTCTAGTAAACAATAGGAAATGGAGTCCATATACTCGTTGTTATTTTGTGTGAAGAGACATTTACTTAGACTTTTTCTAGTTTTTCTGTGAAATAGTCCTTATCTTTTAAACTTGTCATATTATGGTAAAATTTTAACAACTCTTCGTAAATAGGGGAAACATATTGTCATTGAATCTTCTAATATTTTATATGCAATGGTTACTTTATTCTTCCAATACCTTGTTCCAATTTGTATCATTTGAGGTTTCTTATATTAGATGTAGAGATTAAACCATCAACACATAAGCCATTTGTCCACATTATAAATTTCTACTAGATAAACTCTTCATCTTTTTACATTTAAAGTTCTTTTGCTTTAACCTTTGATTCAAGTATCCTCTTATGACTTATAATCATCTACCAACGCTACAAGAAAAAAGTTATTTAGAGATCAATTTTTAGCTATAAAATAAAATAGTTGCTAAGTGTGACCAAAATAGTCACCAAATTAAATTTTGGTTGCTAAATAACTACAAAATATGAATTTAGTTACTAATTAAGTCAATATAATTGGTATCTAACATTAGGTACCAAATTTTTAGTGACCTATATCATTAAATTCTAAATTGGTATCTAATTAAGTTAGAGACTAATTTAAAATCTAATGGTGTAGGTCATTAAAACCTTGGTAGCTAATGTTAGATACCAATTCTCTTGACTTAATTGGTCATTAAATTCAATCATTACTTGTCTTTTGTAGTTATTTAGCAACCAAAATATAATTTAGTGGCTATTTTGGTCACAATTAGCAACCATTTCATTTGATAGCTAAAAATTGATCTCTAAATAGCTTTTTTCTTATAGTGAAGAAGAAATTTTACCTCTCGTTTATTGCTTTCATTTGGTAGCATAAACTTTATTGTACACTTACCATCTATTGTCTAATCTCCTAATATATTTCTCAATATTTCTCGTGATATATGCTTATGATAATTCTTCATTCCTCCTAGGATTTGCCATCTGATTTCACAAATCAATGTTAACATATAACCCTTTATACCCTATCATGGAAGATTGCTTTGATACCACCTCAAATATATATATATATATATATATATATTTGTGTGTGTGTTAAAATATTAAAATTGTTTAATAAGATACACTGGAAAGAAACATGACGAACCCAATAGATGAAATAAAACTTGCGCAACAGAAAGAACTAAAAGAAAACTTTGTCTACTAGACCTTGAAATCTTTTTTGTGTCTATTGTGAATACTACTTACATAAGATGTTCTTCTCCTTTTCATGATATTATCCTTATGAATGTACGAAGTTTAATAGGAGTGGAAACAAATGAATATTACAATGTTGGTAATTATTTATATACATTAAAAATGATTTCTAACTTTTAAGAGTTTATAGTTTTGCCTTCGTCTGGTAGTTAGAAATATATTGATGAATCCTAGAAGTCAAACAATATCAATAAGATTAGATTATTATTGTTTCCTAGAGAATCATAGTTTCTTTATTTAAAATTCTTAATAAGATTGATGAACAATATGCAACTAAAAACTCATATGTTGTTTTATATATATATATAACAACCGTGTGGTTATTATAATGATATGTGTGTGTATGCTTATTATAACGATTGTTTGGTTTACATGTTCGGTTTTACTTGCTGCCTCTAATAGTTATATTTAAATGATCATATATAGACGTTGATTTCAAAACTTACTGGATTTCTTATCGTTTAATCTTATTAAACAAAATCTTGGATATAGTCTAGAGACCTTTCATTATTTTAAACTTCTTGTGTTATAAACAAATCTATTCCATTATTATAATTGAGTAATTCATCTAGAGGTTTTGTCTAATCTTATATCAGAATGTAGAATTCACAAATTCTTCCCTAATTCTAGTCAGTACTTACGCACGCAAATATTAACTTATCATACTTTCGAAAGTCTATTAAAACATGCAAAAGTATTTCTTACAGAGTTTTTCCCTTCTTTCTACATATTTTTATTATTTACAAATAACTTTCTTTACAAAAGTCACCATATAAAAAGAGACGTTAAGTTTTATTAATGAGTTGGAGAAATGTTCCATTTATAAGATTTCAAAACTCAATAAAAACTAATTATGTTACATTTATTCTATCTTAAATTTGTTAATTGATTATTCTTAAAAGAAACTAAATTTTAAAAAATACACTCTTTGTTTTAACTATTTATGATAATAAAGGATTGATTCCACTTAAAGCCCATAAAAAGTCCAAAAAAATAATTAAACAACAACATCTTTTAATGTCTATTAAGTATTTTTTTTCCCAAATTTTATAACACACAAACATAGCACAAAGAATGAATACAAACAACTAAAAAACATTATCTTCTAAACATCCACTTTATTATTTTTAACAAATATTTTTAAATGATTGCGTGACATAAGCTATCATATCAAATTCAAATTAATAAAATTTATTGTAATCTCCCTTATAACATCATAATTATTCAACTTAAGTACTACAAATCCATTCTTAGAAAAGCCATCCTTTACTTTGGACACTTTGACTTGAATATTGTATCATACAAATCTTCCATAGAATTTTAATACAATGAAACCATGAACATATCTATTCAAGTTTTAATCCTATAAAAAGGAGAAAAGAAAATGAATAACTAAATATAACAAAATTTCAAAAAACAACAATTAAATGAAACCTTGAAGCTACTCAAAGGAACAATCAGCCTACCTTAACAACACGTTTGTCCTCATATCTTTAAACTTTATGTGTCTTTGCATGCACAGCAATTCCAGTACGAACACAACTTACATTACATTGTAATTAGAAAGCATTTAAACTTAGCCATCAATATGCACCCTATTACCCAACACAAACCCATGGAAATTGTAAACATGATTACACGCTTTTGTAACTGCACCCCACTAATTTCTTTTTACACCATCTTCTAGTATCAAAGTTTATTTTTCATGTGATTTTTTTACCCAAACCATCTTCCAGTATCAAAGTTTATCTTTCATGTGATTTTTTTTTATCCAAATACAGCATATTCATTTACCTCAAACCTTATGTCTGACAACAATTCTAGAAGTTGAAAATTCAATGTTTGTATTTCTGTTTACACAATTCAACATTATTTTTCAATGTTTTTATATATTTCTATATAGTATAATTTAAAATGTATTCATTAATAGTTTAGAGTTTAGGATTTATCAATGGTCTAGGTAATATATATCTCTAGATTGTTCAAAGCATAATGCTTTTATACAAACATGTTGTGGATTTAGAATTACGCAACGCATTTAACAAACTATAAGTTTAAACTGTAATAACTATTTCACATGAAAAAGTTTACATTATAAATCTAGATTTATATTTGTGACCTTAAATAATTTCATTTTATTATAGCTTTTACGTTCTATTGATTGTTATAGATAATGTGTCGTGGAATTTATCTAGTACACCTATGAATTATACTTATCAAATAGTAATTATTAAATTTCAATATTATACACAGTGTAACTATAATAGATATCCGTTTTCGTTATTCGATCCATTTTATTCACTATTCAAATAATTATGTATGTTCATAAGTATTATACATATTTTAATTTGTGTAAATTGAACTATAAATGCATATTTTAATTTTTTTCACATTACGAAATTCATGATTTAAGTATTATATCTACAAAATTCTATACAATAGTTTTAAATTACTAACATTTAATGTATAATTAATTAATATAATAAAATATTTTATACCAAATCTAATTTTATATTTGTTATATTAAAAATGCCAAACTGATAATTTTATATACAATAATTATAATAACTTTTTTCTAGTACACCTTACACTATTTTTCACAGACAATCAAACTTTATTAGTACACATATTTTTTTCATAAAAATGTATATATTCGATTAAAAATTAAAAAATATTATATCAAAGATTGAGTATTAAATTTTAATGATAACTTAAAATTATGTTCCTAATCAAATTAAAAAAAAAGGCCGCGGATATGCACGGTCTCATAATAGATCTGATACTAAAGATTTGAAAATGATTATTATAATGTTTGTCCTTATCCAAGTACAACTCGTAATTTGTTGAATGTCTAGTTTCAATAATCCAACAACACTATCATAGCCAAACTGAACCATCTTCATTGATCCAACTTCCTTCCTCTAAGCACCTGCACAAGTCTTTCTTTTTCCATGGCTATGCATAAGATTCTGCAAAGGGGTCGTCCATTCTTCAATCCCCCTCTGCAACTTGTCAGTGCCTTTTCACCTTCTTCATCTCCTCACACATTTCCCTCTTGTGGGGATGAATCTCTTCATGTTCGGTAATTTTCCCTGTAACCCATTTGCTTCTATTCTCTATGTATGCGGAAATTGCTTCACCAATGATCCTCTCATCGTAAAGTTCAAATTTTGGGTCTTGGTATAATTGCTTGGAGTTCGGGCTCTCTTGAATGGGAACGAGTTTGCTCTTTCTGGATTTATTGTGTTAGTGTTGAAAGGGAAACCATTGTTTGATTTTTGCTTTCTGTTTAATAATTCTTAGAGTCCGACTTGGATATTGTTTGGATGGTGAATGCTTGCAAGTTAAGAAGGCACTAAGAAATTTTAGTCCATCGTAGTCTATAGAAACTCATATGTTGTAATTTGAAGATATTTTCGGGTATAATTAGGAGGGTTGGCTGTGTTGTGATTCTTCGCCAGGATTGGAGTATGACTTTATGTGTGAATTGCCATCATCTTATTTTTCTGCATGTTTGTGAATTGTGAGTGTTATGAATATTGATGTGTTGGATTTGGTCACTGGGTTACAGAAATTGATGGGTAGATGATGACAAGTTGTAACTTTATACATGAATCATGTTTGGGGACGATAAAGGTCTAATGAAATATATACTGCAGAAGGAAATGTTAATGTTGATAAATTATTAATGTTCCGGTCAAGTGTAAAATACGTGTGTATACACCGCAGAAAGTCTATAATATTATTATGTATTTTGGTTTTACTCCTTGCTTATTTAATCATGTTTGTTTGTTAATTTTTAAAGGAAATAATGGTCATTACTTTAGAGATGTTCTTTACTTTGCCAATTTTGAATGCACTAGGGAAATCACAAACACAAGAGAAGTTAGGAATGAATTTGACAAACACCATATATCACAATGCCTAAATTGGACTTCAAGGCCAAATTACTCTAGTCATGCTTCATGTTATGTGGTAAATCGTCATTTTACATCTGATCGCAATGATATATGCACAAAGGGGTTCTCAAGCAAGGTGCAGTTGATCTTAAGTATACCTTTTCCTGTTTGTTATGTATTTTAACTTAAATGTGTTGTTAAACAAGGAAGATAACACATGCTTACCTTAATACATAATTATAGCTGTCATGTTGAACCTATATTTTCTTTTTCATGAAAAATGCTAGTCCATTATTTGAAATTTTGATTTCATACATTGAACATTGGTAAGTAATATGATGTTTTGGTAGTTATATCTAGTCAAGCATTTCTTTTCTTCTTTAATGTTTTATTGTTATGATTGTCTTGTTGTTGGAGAGTATATGACTGACACTACAATGCTTCAGCTTCTTAAAACTATTCCAAACTTTGTAAAGATAGTGGAGGTTGGTGCAAGGGATGGATTGCAAAATGAGAAGGCTATTATTCCTACTAATGTAAAAGTTGAGTTAATACAACTACTGGTTTCTTCTGGGTTGTCTGTTGTTGAGGCTACAAGTTTTGTCTCACCGAAATGGGTGCCCCAGGTGAGAGTATATTATAGAAACAATCATTTGTAATATTCCCCTTAATATTGTCATTTAATCTTTGATATTACTCGTCTTTTTTCTTTTGGGACTTTTTTTTTAACATATTTACATTCTTTTTATTACATATAGTTTCTGTTATTTGTCAGTTTAATGTATCCAGAGATCTCGATTAATCTTCCTACATTTCTCTTGTAATTTCTTTTTGCTGGGGTATAATGAATAATGGTTCAGCCTTTTCTTTGCTTGATATATGACCTGGAGTGGCGTATTGTGCCTTATTATTGTTTTCATTGATGTACCTCATCTTTAAAATTGTTCTGAAAACATTCAACGATTTGTTTGAAAAGTTGTTGGCAATGGGTGATCACGATGGTCCTGTGTTAGTAGCTTATATCAAATTAGGGGGACAGTTATACGTTTCTGAATAAACTTATGAATACGAAGTAGGGGGAATGTGTCTCTTCTTTGTCAATTAGTGGTGTCCATCTACTGGATATTTGTTAATGATATGATATTGCCATTAAAATGTGTTTTTTCTTTGTTGAGATTCTATCTGCTAAAGTTTATTTTTGAGCACCGTTTCTTCTACATCTCTAAGCGTGTAAGTAATAATGACCTTTTAGATACAATGATCTATTGATTTGCTGGTTCATGGAAAGGAAAATGGTCACTTGTCGATAGTGAGACACGATTTGGAGTAGATGGCTTGTTTGCCTCATATTTAAAAGAAAACATATTGGTGCTAGATGATACCCTGAACACATTCTCGCTCTCCATGAGTTAAACCATCTTAAGATTTAGACCGTCTAGCTTAGTGAACAGTTTGGTGGCCTACAATATGTTATTGTTATTTTTTTGTTAGTTAGGTTTCTATATTTCAGTTCTAACTAACTTTGTGCCCTTCTGTCTCACTTATATATGGGTGACTTGTATACAGTAGAGGGTGACAGTGACATAATGATTATATTGGCTGTATCACAAAAATTAATAATATCGTGTATATACAAGACTTGCTCAGTCTCCACTTTGTGTGTGTTTCTGTGTTTTTTCTTTCTCTTTTCATGTTCATTGGTATCAGGATCATTTTATAAATATAAATATATGTATGTTTATATGTATATGTGTGCGTAACATGTATACTCATGCTTGAATTGTTACAAAGTACTATTATTTTTGGAAAGTTTGGAGAAATTATCTATTAGAGATCTTAAATCGACTAGGAATTCAGCCAAATTATAATATATAAATAGGATGTAATCCTCACCTTAAAAGCCGGTTTTGTGAGGTTAAGTTAAATATAAACTCACTTATTAAGATAGTATCAGAGCCATTAGAGTCTATCCCGATCAAGTTCTTTGGGACTATTATGCCATTGTATCGGCTTCCTGTAAGACCATTCATAAATATTTAATCCCAAGACGTTCATTCCTCAACATGAGTGGGTGGATTGGAAATTTCACATCAGCTAAGAATTTGACCAAATTTTAATATATAAGTGGGATGTAATCCTCACCTTATTGGGCCTGTAACTCACAGGTCCCTAGATTGAATTCAAAGGAAGAAAATCCGGGTAATTATGGGATTGATTTTAAATACATAATCCTAGTATTAATGACATGATACTACTGTAATAAAGAATAAAATTATGGGAAGGATAAAATAAAAAACATTCTAGAATACATAATGAGCAGCATAGTTTTGACATTATCAATTTTTTGTCAGAAAAAGATTTACTAACTATATATTCATTCAAATAGTGATTAACTTGACTATGTTTATGACAAGGAAAAACGTTTGTCTTCAAACCTTTTTTTTTTCTTTCATATAGTTGACCATTCAAATTTCACAAAATATGACTAACTAGCATTTCATATCAGTATCATGTTTTGTGGGGTACATGTATGAATTGGTGCAATTCAATATCACCATTATGAATTGCAGGATTTAGCAATTGTCTTTTTCTTTTTTGCTTTTCCTTCAATTTTTATAAGAGATTGAAAAGTTTGGATAAGTTTACATGGTTAAAATGGAAAGGAGCTAAAGGAGCACTAAACCACCCTATTTGATCATTATTACATTGCTCTGTTTTTCATTCTTCTGAAATAGGGATCCACATAGTCACTATCATGACTCTGCAACCTTTTTGGTTGTTCCATTGCTTTATTTTCTTTCTTTATGTAAAAGAGGCTTCACGTGATCACACACTTACTCTATCTGCACCTCACTTGGAAGACACAATGAATTGTGACTAATGATTTCATTTTGTTATTTGTGTTATGGTATTTTAATATTCTAGCTTCCCTTCAAATTGTGACTTAGGTGTGTTATTATTTGTTTTCCGAGATATATGGTCCAATTGAGATTTTCCAGACAAATTGTAACTTAGTTGTGACTTATTATTTGTTTTATGAGATGAATGGTTCAATTGAGATTTTCCAGACAAATTGTGTTATGGTTCATTGTGTTCTTTAGTGTCTGGGTCCTAAGATCTGTGATTCACACTGATTGTGTTTTAGCTATTTTTCATTGTTTTTTTAAGTGTCTTGGTTCTATAAAACTTATGATTTTCAATTCAAAAATTGGTGTGGCAAATGATGATTTGAATTGCATTTTGATAACCTATTCCCCATTTCAATTCTTCACATGGTCTGTGGCTGAAGGTTGAAGTGTAAGTTATGTTTTTTGTTGTGCTTTCAAAATTGCATTTCAGTTAAACATCTTTTTTTTCTTTTTATTTTTTTAAATATTTAATGAATAATGGGATCTCCATATCAACTAATTTCTCATATTTTTAACTGAATTCAGTTGGCAGATGCAAAGGATGTGTTGGCAGCAATTCAAAATGTTGAAGGTGCTAGGTTTCCTGTCTTGACTCCAAACATTAAAGTAAGAGTTATATTGAATGGTAAATTATAAAACTCGAAGAACTTGTGGATGGACATGGTTATCTGAATCCCTCTCATCCAGGGTTTTGAGGCAGCTGTTGCTGCTGGAGCTAAAGAAGTGGCTGTTTTTCCTGCAGCTTCTGAATCATTCTCAAAAGCAAATTTAAATTGTGGCATTGAAGATAATCTTGCTCGTTGCCGTGATATTGCTTCAGCTGCTGGAAGCCTCTCAATCCCAGTTCGCGGGTATAATTTTCAATGTATACTTGTCAATCTCTACTGTAAACAATGGATAAGTTTTTGCATTTTCTGAAACTTCACGTGTATACATTTTCTAATAGTTTAAACAGAAAGGACCTTTGAAATATATGGTCAATTTCTTTTATTGGACACGCCCTGATTTGCAGAAAGCCACTGGACTTAATATTTTAATAATAATTTTTAAGCATCAGTTTTCTGGCTATAAAATGTTTCCACTTTGATCTGGATTGATTTGGCTCCCTAACGGCTTGGTAATTTACATCTATTAGTGAAAAAAATAATTCTTGGGCTGAAAAACTACTGCCATGTTGACAGATTCATTTAGCTGTAGGATTTAATTGATTTAGTGCCATCAGACCAAATAATAGGTTTTGAGATCTATTGGTATTCTCATTATCAGATTGTTGTCCCATAATATCTCCATATTGAACTTACATTTGGTTGGATGAGGGCATAGCTTGAAAGATGATTTAGATTATATAGAAATGGTTTTGCAGATAGTAGAATGCGTCCTGGACTCCCACTTGTCCGTAGAATCTACCAATTTTTCCTTTAAATGATTTGAATAATCTTCAAGCAGTATCATCTTAATCTTCACGTTAAAATTAAAATTCGCATAGTAAATTTTATGACCAGTCATGCGACCGAATGTGTATTTCAGATATATATCATGCGTTGTGGGATGTCCTCTGGAAGGAAATATTGCCCCAGAGAAAGTAGCATATGTGGCAAAATCACTGTATGAGATGGGTTGCGCAGAGATTTCACTTGGTGATACAATTGGTGTTGGCACACCTGGTAATGTCTCTTTCGTTGCTGTCTATTATGTTGTGTAAGCAAGTTTATTGCAGTGCTGGCTGGTGTATCTATCTGACTTGTTAAAAAAGGTCATCGATCTTTTTCATCTGACTTCACTCTCATATTTTAATGTTGTCTCAACTGTTTAAATGATGGATTGCACACATATGGTCCTCGTTATTAAAAAGTTCTATAGTTCCACAATGTCGCTGTAGATATTTTCTGGAAATAATTTCCTTTTTTCTTATTCATCTCGAGGAATTTATTGAAATGTGGTATTTTCTAATTGACATAATATGATATCTAAGGAGATTGGGATTTTTGATGTGAGAAAAAGCCATTATCTCTAGAAGTTAATGGTGCAAGTAAGTTTCCTATTAGCTGTAGTTATAAACAACTCATCAAGATGATTAACTGATTGTCTTTTGTCAAAAGATAGATGTTTTAGTTATAGAGATAAGGAGTTAATCCTATATAATCATAAATATGTAGATTATATATGATTATTTATTAGAGGATATTAAATCTTTTATATCTATTTTATTGATTCCTTTTGTCAATATAAATAAAGCATTTATGTTGTCTCGGAAACACAGGTTTGAGTTCAATGTTTTTCTCTTTCCTAAGCAGTCTTCAATTAGTTCTTGCCTATTGTCTATTGTACTTAATTTTGATGGTCCAATCCTGACTGTTTTGGTTTATCATATTTTCTGAATTTGACTTAGTCTTACTCATCTTTTCAGGTACTGTCATTCCGATGCTTGAAGCTGTTCTTGACGTTGTTCCAATTGACATGCTTGCTGTCCATTTTCACGATACTTATGGTCAGGCACTTTCAAATATTTTAATTTCACTTCAGGTAAGCTACATTTTGGGATGCTGACATGTTAGTGGGACAGCCTGTAGGATTTTGTATGCTTTTACATTTGATCCTCCCACAATCAGCACAGCAAAATCGACAACTTGGACAATTTTTGGTTTTATCCTCTGTAAAAAAAAATGGTTAACTTGGACTGCACTCTTGTCCCTTGTTATAAATTTGTCATGGTCACATTGAGTTGAATAAATTGGATTAAAAACTATGATATAGCCCTGATCGTTTTCTTCTGCCAAGCAATATTTATTTTTGCAGCCTAAAAAGTAACTTTTCATGCTTAAAAATGGAGATGCATGTACAGCTATCTTATTGAAGGCTGGTAGAAAGAAGTATCGCTGAAGATTCATAACTTGTGTGTATCTTCCAAAACAATTCCTATTTGGTTAAATCTGGTCTGGTTATTTATTTTACAGATGGGTATCAGTACAGTGGATTCATCTGTTGCTGGTCTTGGAGGTTGTCCATATGCCAAGGGTGCAACTGGGAATGTAGCCACCGAGGATGTCGTTTACATGCTGAATGGACTTGGAGTGAAAACAAACGTGGACCTTGGAAAGCTTATGCTGGCTGGGGATTTCATCTGCAAGCATTTAGGACGTGCATCTGGTTCCAAAGCAGCTACTGCTTTGAGTAAAGTTGCTAGTCATGCCTCCAAACTATGAGTAACTAAAGCTAGTCATGCACCTGCATGATAGGTACATTGTTTGCCCACTGTCGAGTATGCATTTATGTTGGTGTTTCCTGTCCAGTGGGCCCTGTCAATAGAAAGAGATAGCCAGTAAACACAGATGTAAATGAAATGCTGTTCACTTCAGCTTGTGTTCTGAGCCCGTTGAGTCGCTTTGAATATTGAGACAGACATCACATGTTCAACATAACAAATAATAAAATGTCCAAGTTCAGCTAGTCATCTTTCACACATTTTTTACAATACAGTAGTTGAAATCATTATTTCTTCTTCTGGTTGGACATTTTTTCTTGCAATTCGTTTTGGAATACATTCCAGGGGCTGTGATCCTAATTTTATTTTCTTGCATCCTTGATTTGGAAGCTTCTAATGAAGCTTGGGTGGCACTAATCACAATCTATGATATGATAACATTATTGATCAAAATACATGATACATGTAGATACATGTAAATGTATAAAAGTTACATAGATGTATATAAGTGTAATTTTGTAAATCAAAATTAAGAAAGAACATACTTTTTGGACATTACTAAAAGAAAAATCATAAATTGATGTCATCATAAATTACTTTTTATCACTTATGAATAGGGATTATACTGTGTATCTCATGTCTCTTGAAATTATCTTTAGTTCATGCATGAATAGACAGTGTCTCCATGCTTCTACACTATACACGTTGATATGTCTCGTTATACAAAGCATATTGAAATATAGGTGTTTGATATTGTTATAATGAATTGAAGTGAACTTCATACTTTCCAATTTACCATATGAGATCACGTCATAAGTGTATGTTCCTAGTTTTTGCAGTTGGTCATGGCATGAGGAACCAAAGAATTATCAGTATCCTGTGTTACTGTGACACTCAGTAAATTGTTTCTTCCTTCCTGTGCATCTGCTTTTACTATTGTGTATATTGTGTTTTTGCAAAAGATATATTGATTTCTTCCTTCCTGTGCATCTGCTTTTACTATTGTGTATATTGTGTTTTTGCAAAAG